>Ga0206123_10000986_pt1 | contig 27319 bp, 33 predicted proteins | sample Helgoland_Spring_2_FD_160086 | JGI IMG/M metagenome (GOLD analysis project Ga0206123, IMG submission 160086) | Pelagic subsurface seawater microbial communities from Kabeltonne, Helgoland, North Sea - Helgoland_Spring_Bloom_20160316_1 | ecosystem: Environmental > Aquatic > Marine > Epipelagic ...
TCGCGCACGGTATTACGCCCCACCCCAAGGCTTTCGGCCAGCGTGCTTTCGTTGGGAATACGCTCGTCAAGCGCCCAAGCGCCTGTCTCTACCGCCTCGCGCAGACTGGCAATGACCGTCTCGACCAACGAGCCGCGTTGTATTTTCGCCAATGTCATTTATCACTCCATCATCGGACAACCTATCATCCCATGAATTTATATAGCCGTCCATGACAGCCCTCGATACGCGAAACAACTTATGCCCTATATCCGACGATAATTGCCACAAGGCAAACAAGGAACGACATCAAACCCGCGATGCTGCGCACGCCATGCAGTCGAGCCCGGCGCCGGAGCAGATCACGCGCCTCGTCGGATGATGGACCGAGATCGGGATCCTTGAGGCGGTCGTTCGTGGGCTTGATCACGATCAGGGTGAAGGGAACAGCGAACGCCAGCAGCACAGCGCCGACCAGCCACAGCCATCCACTGCCGCTCATTGCGGCCCAGAGCGCGGCGAGACTACCCAGAAGCGCAAGCGACGCCTAAAGCGGCGCAGCACGCGAATACATCGGCACAAAGAACGCGACCGCCACCAACGTGCCAAGCGTGGCTGTGGCCGGATGCTGCACCAGGCTGATATACACCGCAGCGCCAGCGAACAGGCCGGCACAGCCGAGCGCGATGAACTCGGGCATTGTGGAAACCTCCCGGCGAGCCGCTCGGCGCCGGCGTCGTTACCCGCGCGGCCAGCCGCCGCGACCGGAACCTTCAGATATAAGCGGCCTGTAGCGCGGCGGTATCTTCAAACATCTTGTATGACGTGATGAGGTCATCTTCCACCTGGCATACAAGCGCCCATTCGCATTGAAATACGCGACCAGTCTGTATGACCCGGTGCTCCATGATGCCATGGGCAAACACAAAGGCGTCCGCTGTCGCCCATTGCCTGATCTCGAAGGCCTGGGTATCAAATAACTCGGACAAAGTGGTCAGAAATCGCTTGACCCCGTCATGGCCTTCAAACGTCCCGTAGATGGGCACGGAATCCGGCCCCTGGGCTTCAAAGACGGCGTTCTCGTGCACGCACGCCAGGGCGCCAGTCATGTCCCCCTGCCCTACGCAAGAAAAAAAGTCTTCAACTGGATTGGGCATATTACTCCCCGATCGGGTACCGACTCGGAGGGTGTTTACCAAAACGTAGCGAGCGCCGCTCCCAAAATGCTAAGCGCACTGGTTTTACAGACACCCTTTCAACGCATGATCAACAACGGCATCCTTGCGCGCCGAATCATCTGGGTGGTGGTGCTGCCGACCAGCAGCTGGCGCACCCGCGAATGGCCGTAGGCCCCCATCACGAGCATCTCGATGTCGTTCGCCTGCTTGTAGGCCCGCAACGTGGATTCCACTTCGCCACTCACGATCTCGACCGTGACGGAAGCACACACGCCGGCCAGTTGGCGCCGTGCCTGTTCCAGTTCGCGTTCGATATGCGTGCTGGGCTCGCCGACAAAGACCAGATGCCCTTCGATGCCACGCGCGATCGGGCTGGCGGCGATGCGCTTGACCATTCGACGCGCGGTATCGCTGGCGTCGAATGCGACGAGCACGCGCGTCGGCGGCGTGAACGTATCCGGGGTGATCAGGATCGGGCAGTGCAGGGAGCGGATCACACGCTCAAGATTGGAACCCAGATGGTCGACCGCCGCGGCGCCGGTCTCCCCCCGTTTGCCCAGCACCAGAAGCCGGATCGTGTCCTCGATGCCCACCAGTGTTTCCACCAGCTCGCCATTGCGCTGGCGCGACATCGGCTCCGCCACGCCATCGGTGCGCGCGCGTTCGCAGGCGGCGTCCAGCATCAACCGGCCCTGCTCCTGAGCGAGCTTGCCGCGCTTCTCGTCGAGCTGTGCCAGTTCCTCAAGCAGATGTTCGCGGCTGCCGAGCCCGATCTGGCCGCTGACATCGGCCGTCGCCGGCCGCGCCGTGCGGTCGATGGCGTGAATAAAGGTCAGCGGCGCATCCAGGCGCAGACTGGCCCAGGCAGCGGCATCGCATACCGCGCCGGCATAGTGGGATTCATCGATACAGGCGGTGACGTGCTGATTCATTATTATTGCTCTCCTGGTCTCGTTAGTGTCCACCCATGAGCGCTTCCACCGCGTCCGGCTTGTCGTGCACGCCGAAACGATCCACCAGGGTGGCACTGGCTTCGTTCAGGCCGACAACATCGACCTCGGTACCCTCGCGGCGGAACTTGATTACCACCTTGTCGAGCGCTCCGACAGCGGTTATGTCCCAGAAATGCGCACGCCGCAGATCGATACGGACGTATTCGAGCGTTTCCTTGAAGTCGAAAGCCGTCACGAAACGTTCGGCCGACGTGAAGAATACCTGCCCCACGACCTGATATTCACGCGTGCGGCCGTCCGGCTGCATCTCGCTGCCGATATAGAGTACGCGCCCGACCTTGTTGGCAAAGAAAAGGGCCGCCAGCAATACGCCGACGAACACGCCGATCGCGAGATTGTGCGTGGCCACCACGACCGCAACGGTGGTGAGCATCACGATATTGCTGCTCATCGGATGTTGCTTGAGATTGCGCAACGATGACCAGCTGAACGTGCCGATCGACACCATGATCATCACGGCGACCAGCGCGGCCATCGGAATCCGCGAAACCCACTCGGACAGAAACACCACCATGATCAACAACACGACGCCGGCAGTCAGCGTGGACAGCCGCGTGCGTCCGCCCGATTTCACGTTGATGACCGACTGGCCGATCATCGCGCAGCCGGCCATGCCGCCGAGCAGACCGGCACCGATGTTGGCCACGCCCTGACCGGCACATTCGCGGTTCTTGTCGCTCGGCGTATCCGTGAGATCGTCGACGATGGTGCTGGTCATCATCGACTCCATCAGCCCGACCACCGCCATCATCGCCGAATACGGGAAAATGATGCGCAGCGTCTCCAGATTGAGCGGCACCTCGGGCCACAGGAACACTGGCAGCGTATCAGGCAACTCGCCCATGTCGCCCACGGTGCGGATATCGATGCCACTGGCCAGATACACCCCCGTCAACACCACGATGCATACCAGCGGCGAGGGCAGTATCCGCCCGATCACGGGCAAATACGGAAACAGATAGATGATGCCCAGCCCGGCAGCCGTCATGGCATAAACATGCCAGGTCACGTCCGTGAGTTCCGGCAACTGGGCCATGAAGATCAGAATCGCCAGCGCGTTGACGAAACCGGTGACCACCGAACGCGAGACAAACCGCATCAACTCGCCCAGTTTGAAACCGCCGGCCACGATCTGCAGCAACCCGGTCAATAACGTGGCGGCCAGCAGATATTGCAGCCCGTGCTCGGCCACGAGCGTGACCATCAGCAACGCCATCGCGCCGGTTGCAGCCGAAATCATGCCCGGCCGGCCGCCCGCGAAAGCGGTGATCACGCAGATACAGAACGAGGCATACAGCCCCACTTTCGGGTCGACCCCGGCGATGATCGAGAACGCAATGGCCTCGGGTATCAACGCCAGTGCGACCACAATCCCCGCCAGCAGGTCGGGGCGAAGATTGGAAAACCATTGCTGTTGTAACGATCGGATCATCGAGTAACCATTGTTCGGCGTCTGCAGATACCGCGCGTAGCCACGGCCCGCAGGCGTATCGGTGTTCGAGGGATGTCATTCCGGAATCGCCGGATAGCCTGCGAACTCGCGCGCGCGTGCCGGTCGCGGACTGGCGACGGGCCGCGCGGCAGCTTCAGTGCACTCGGACAGGCAATTCAGTACGGGAATCCGGCCGGGGGCGGCCCCGGAAGGCGGCGAATCCTACCAGATCGGCCGGGCCGCCGCACGGGACGCTCCACGCCGCGCCACGGATGTTCTAGGATGGTCGTTTTAATCACGACCGGGCACGTCCATGCAAAGCATCTTCATTACCGGCGCCGCCAGCGGCATCGGCCGCGCTTGCGCCGAGCGTTTTCTGAAAGCCGGCTGGTTCGTCGGCGCCTACGATATCGACGTTTCTGCCGTCGAGCGCTGGGCGCAGGCAGCGGGATCGGAGCGGGCCTGCGCCGGGCATCTGGACGTGACCGACGAAACCCAGTGGATTCAGTGCCTGGCCGATTTCCAGCAGGCCGGACCCGGTCAGCTGGACGTACTGCTCAACAATGCCGGTATTCTTTTCGACGGCCCATTCGAATCGATCGAGCCGGCCCGTCACCGAGCGATCATGGACGTCAACGTCAACGGCGCACTCAACGGGTGTCATGCCGCCCACGGCCTGTTGCGCAGCAGCGGCGGCCGGGTCATCAACATGGCGTCGGCCTCCGCGTTGTTCGGCCACCCGAACCTGGCCAGCTATTCCGCCAGCAAGTTCGCCATCCGCGGACTGACCGAATCACTCCGGATCGAGTGGGCCGACGCCGGCATCCAGGTCTGCGACGTGATGCCGCTGTTCGTGAAAACCGACATGGTCGCGCGGATCACTCAGGTTCCCGCCACCCGCAACCTGGGCGTCAAGCTGACATCCACGGATATCGCCGACGTCGTACTGACGGCCGCAACCGCACGGCGCCCCAATCTGCATTACGTCGTCGGCCTGCAGACACGGGCACTCAAGATGCTGTTGCGGCTGTCGCCGGACAACATCGCCGCCCGCGTCACGACGTTGCTTTCGCGCGAGCGCTGAATAGACGCACAACTCGGCATCAGACCACGCAGGAAACGTGGCATTACATTACTCGATCCCAAACCGAGCCGCGTCCGCCTTTTACTTGGCAACGAACCCTCCGGCGATTGCGTGCTGTTCTTCTGGCGCCCCGGCAGGATTACTCGGCGCTGCGCGCCTCACCCTTCGGGCCCGTCGCTGGCGCGACGGTTCGGGTTCGCTCGCGCGAACCCGTCGAACCCGCTTGTCTGTCTGTCGCAGGCTCGAGCCTTGTCAGATACACCATATAAAAAAACCGGCTCTGCGGCCGGTCTTTTTATATGGTGCGCCCGGCAGGATTACTCGGCGCTGCGCGCCTCGCCCTTCGGGCCCGTCGCTGGCGCGACGGTTCGGGTTCGCTCGCGCGAACCCGTCGAACCCGCTTGTCTGTCTGTCGCAGGTTCGAGCCTTGTCAGATACACCATATAAAAAAACCGGCTCTGCGGCCGGTCTTTTTATATGGTGCGCCCGGCAGGATTATTCGCGGCTGCGCCGCTCACCCTTCGGGCCCGTCGCTGGCGCGACGGTTCGGGTTCGCTCGCGCGAACCCGTCGAACCCGCTTGTCTGTCTGTCGCAGGTTCGAGCCTTGTCAGATACACCATATAAAAAAACCGGCTCTGCGGCCGGTCTTTTTATATGGTGCGCCCGGCAGGATTCGAACCTGCGACCTGCGGCTTCGGAGGCCGCCACTCTATCCAGCTGAGCTACGGGCGCTTTGTGCGGGGCCAAGGATACTCACAAGGAGGGGCTGCGTCCATCCGTCGATGATCGCCGTGAGCGATCCGGCACATGAATCCGGTATACTGACGCCTTTATACTTTCGCTCCTTTCCACGTTGCTCAAGATCTTCGTATGACTGCCGATCAAGACAAGAATTTTCTACGTACCTTCGTTATCGTGCTGGGTCTGCTGGTGGCAATCACCATCGCAGCGATTATCGGAGCCGGCATCATCACAGCATTTGGTTCCAACGATGAGATGCGTCCCGAGCAACTCGAGCGAGTGAAAGCGCATACGCAACCGGTCTACAGTGTGAATACCGATCCGAACGCGACCCAGGTTGTGGCCGCCGGAGGCGATAGCGGCGGCGGCGAGCCGATGTCCGGCAGCGAGGTCTATCAGCAGGTGTGTTCGGCCTGTCACGCGTCGGGCGTTGCCGGCGCCCCGAAGGTGAGCAACAGCGCAGAATGGAAAAAACGCTTGTCGGAACAGGGCAAGGAAACGCTCTACAAGCGCTCGATCAACGGATACAAGGGCATGCCGGCGAAGGGCGGCAACCCGGATCTGAGCGAAGACGAGATGCACAAGGCCGTGGATCACATTCTCAGCGAAGCGGGCGCAGCCTGATTATCCGGCACTGACAAAACTTCGGACGAAAGCCGCCTGCGGGCGGCTTTTTCGTGTGCGGCGACGCGGCCGAGTCTTATTCGCCAGCGGCCTCGGCCGACCGATCGAGCATGTTCCGCAGTTGTGCCAGCTGGTCACGCCCGTGCTCGGCATCGGCCTTCTGTGACTGTTTACGGCTATCGCCGGACCATTCGAGTTCGTCCTGGGGCAGTTCTTCCAGAAAACGACTCGGCGTGGTGTCGACATTCTCGCCGGCCCGGCGCCGACTGCGCGCATAACTCAGGGCCAGCGACTGGCGAGCGCGGGTAATGCCGACATAAAGCAGGCGGCGTTCTTCCTCGATCTTGTCGTCGTCCATGCAGGCGTGGTGCGGCAGTAACCCTTCTTCCAGACCAGACAGATAGACGTGGTCGAACTCCAGCCCCTTGGCGGCGTGCAGGGTGAGTAGCTGCACCTGGTTTTCACTGTCTTTTTCGCTTTGCTCGGCAAAGTCCATAAGGCCGAGCCGGCGGACGACATCGTCGAGTCCACGCGGCGTACCGTCACTGTTTTCGTCCAGACGCCCGAGCCAACCGAGGAACTCGTCGACATTTTCCAGCCGCTTGCGGGCGGCGCGCACATTGGCCGCGGTATCACGCAGCCAGTCGCGGTAGCCGATATCGGCGATCAGGGTTACGACGAGCTCGCGGGCCGGCGCGGATTCGCTTTGCACCGCTAGATCCCGTGCCCAATCCACAAACTCGGCGAGCAGGCGTCCCGAGCGCTCGCCCACGCCACCGGCCAGACCGATGCCGCGGGCCGCATCGAACAGGCTGATATGACGCGCACCCGCGTAGCGGCCAAGCGCTTCCAACGTCGACGGGCCGATCTCGCGCCGCGGCAGGTTGACCACGCGCAGGAACGCAGCGTCGTCGTCCGGATTGACCATCAGCCGCAGGTAGGCGACCAGATCGCGGATTTCGCTGCGCTCGAAGAACGAGCGACCGCCAGAAACGCGGTACGGGATATTGCGCTCGCGCATGGCTTTTTCGAACGCACGCGACTGGAAGTTGCCGCGGTAGAGCACGGCATAATCCCCATAACGGTTACCGGTACGCAGCCGATGGGCCGAGATTTCGGCAACCACGCGCTCGGCCTCGCCGGCTTCGTCGGCACAGGCGAGAATCCGCAGACGCTCGCCCGGACCCATGGCGCTCCAGAGGGTTTTCTCGTAGGCGCGCTGGTTGGTCTGGATCAACTGGTTGGCCGCGGACAATACGTTGCCGACCGAACGATAGTTCTGCTCCAGCTTGATGACCTTGAGATGCGGAAAATCACGCGACAGATCGGCGATATTGCCCGGCCGCGCCCCGCGCCATGCATAGATGGACTGGTCGTCGTCGCCTACCACGGTGAACGCCGCGCGCGGTCCGGCCAGCAGGCGCAGCAGTTCATACTGCGCCGCGTTGGTATCCTGGTATTCGTCCACCAGCAGATAACGAAACCGGTTCTGCCAGCGCTCGCGGGCCGCGCTGTCATCGCGCAACAGCTCGACCGGCAACGCCAGCAGGTCGTCGAAATCGACTGCATTGTAAGCCTTGAGCCGGCGCTGATATTCGCTGTAGGCGCGGGCGATCGACTGCTCGGCGCCCGTTGCCGTGGCGATGGCCTCGTCGGGGCCCACCAGCGCGGATTTCCAGCTACTGATGGTAAAACGCGCGATCTTGCGCTGTTCCACGTCGCGGCCGACCAGGTCGGCCAACAGCTTGTCGGCGTCCTCGGCGTCGAAGATCGAAAAACGCGGCTTGTAGCCCAGCGTGGCGTGCTCGGCGCGGATCATCTGCAGCCCGAGGCTGTGAAACGTGCTCACGGTCAGACCGCGTGTCTGCTCGGATGCGATCAGTCTGGAAGCACGCTGCTTCATCTCGCGCGCGGCCTTGTTGGTAAAGGTCACGGCAGCGATACGGTCGGCCGTGTAACCGCGCTTGATCAGATGCGCGATCTTGCGCGTGATCACACCGGTCTTGCCCGAGCCCGCACCGGCGAGCACGAGCAGCGGGCCGTCGAGATAACGAACGGCCGCGTCCTGCTGGGGATTCAACTTGGGTTGCGCCATGGGCGGCAGATTCTAGCAGTTGCGCCGTCCCGTTCGTCTTCGAGCCGCCCAAAAAGAGCCGGCTCCGAAGAGCCGGCTCGCAAACCTTCACCAGACTACCTTAACGCGTCAGAACGACTTGCTGACCGTGGCCACGGCGGTCGAGTCGCAGATGTCGCTGCCACCGCAGGCCTGGCTGTCCAGGTCGGTGTCGATATAAGAGACCGACCAGTCCAGCCCCACCAGTGACGTGCCCAGCGATACCGACCAATCGGCGTAGTCCTCGAAATACAGCTCGTTATCTTCGACGGTTTGATAACCGGCGTGGGCGCCTAGCGTCAGATAATCGGCCAGCGGAAACTCGAAGCTGGTGTTGTAGTACAACCCGGTGCCCGATTCGTTATAGAAATCGGGACTATAGGACACCGAAAACGATGCACTCATGTTGTCGTCGCTGTAGCTGATGCCCGGGGTGAATTCGACAAAGTCGATCTCGTTGTTGGCACCGGCGGTGCTGGCACCGGGATAGTAGTAATACAGCGTGTTGAAATCGAGTGCCCAGTAATCGTTCAGATCGAAACCGTAACCGCCATAGAAATCGATTTCGGCCTGGGCGCCATTGTCGCCGTTGATGGGGTTGGGATTGAAGTTATCGACATTGGATGCCCAGGTGCCCAGGTAGAAGCCATTGTCGAAGGCCGTGTCGAAACCGCCCTGGAGCGCGAAATCGCGATCGGTCTGGGACACGCCGCGGTAGCGGTAATCGGTGGTGAACGCAATATTGGCGCTGGTCTCGGCGGCCAGCGCACCGGCGCTACCCATGACGACAAGACCCGCGACAGACGCGGTAAACAGTTGTTTTTTCATTTCCTGTTGGCTCCCTTGATTCGAACCTCGTGCAAGACATCCGGATTCGCGTTGCCGCAACTCCGGGCTGGGAGCATTCGATGCACAAGGTGTGCCAACTTGGTATCAGTGCCGCCTTCAACAGCCCGGACCGAGATCGTCGACACACGGGGCGGTCGCTCGACCGCGTCGTGACGAATCGGCGGCGGGCTCGAAGTGAATGCGCCGCCGACTCGACGCTAACGCATGATCGCAAAAGCGTTATTGACCGCTGGCGCGATCCAGCTGGCGGAAACCGATAGCTTCGGCGACATGGGCCTGCGAAATTGATTGGGCACCGCCCAGATCGGCGATTGATCGCGCCACGCGCAGAATGCGGTGATAGGCCCTGGCCGACAGGCCCAGACGCGCGATGGCCTGCTCCAGGATGGTGCGCGCACTGTTTTCGAGCGGACAGTGTTCGTCGATGGCCGCGGGCGTGAGCTCGGCATTGCAACTGTGGCCGCGCGAAACTGCCTGCTGGCGCGCGGCATCGACCCGGGCGCGCACGACACGGCTGTCTTCCTGCTCGGTGCTGCACGGCGCCGCCATGAGCACCTCGCGTTCCACCGGCGCCACATTCAGGTGCATGTCGATACGATCGAGCAGCGGCCCGGAAATACGGCCACGGTAGCGCTCGATGCGCTCCGGCGTGCAATGACAGCGACCGGAGGCCTCACCGAGATAGCCGCAGGGGCATGGATTCATGGCGGCTATCAGCTGAAACGCGGCCGGAAACTCCGCCTGTCGGGCGGCGCGCGAAATCACGATATGGCCGGATTCCAGCGGCTCGCGCAATACTTCCAGTACCCGCCGGTCGAATTCGGGCAACTCGTCGAGAAACAGCACACCGCCGTGCGCGAGCGTGATCTCGCCCGGCCTCGGAGTGGATCCGCCACCGACCAGCGCGGCCCCGGAGGCCGTGTGGTGCGGCGCGCGAAACGGCCGCCTGCCCCAGTGGTCCGGGTCGAATCCACCAGTCGAAATCGAGGCCACAGCCGCAACTTCCAGCGCCTGCTCACGACTGAGGCCCGGCAGCAACCCCGGCAGACGGGACGCCAGCATGGTCTTGCCCGCGCCCGGCGGGCCAATCAGCAATAACGAGTGGCCACCCGCAGCGGCGATCTCGAGCGCGCGCTTGGCTTGATGCTGCCCGCGCACCTCGGCCAGATCACCACCACTGTATGCCACCGCAGTGGTCGACGGCTCGGGCTGCTGCCAGAGTGTCTCGCTACCGGCCAGACTGGCGGTGACATCACCCAGGTGGGCCGCCGACCGTACGCGCTGTTCGCCGGCCAGGGCCGCCTCGGCACCATTCTGGTGCGGCAGGACCAGCGTTCGCCCGACCCCGTCCGCCGCCAGCGCGGCCGGCAATGCACCGCGGACACCCCGCAATTCACCCGATAGCGAGAGCTCGCCCAGAAACTCGTATTCGGTGAGCGCTTTTACGGGAATCTGACCGGAGGCCGCGAGAATACCCAGCGCGATCGCCAGATCGAAGCGTCCGCCTTCCTTGGGCAAGTCCGCCGGCGCGAGGTTGACGGTGATACGGCGGGTCGGAAACTGATAACCACTGTTGACGATCGCCGCGCGCACGCGATCCTTGCTTTCCTTGACCTCGGTTTCGGGCAGTCCGACGATCGCCAGCGCCGGCAGCCCGCCGGCCAGATCCACTTCCACTGCAACCGCGGGCGCGTCCAGCCCGGTCTGGGCGCGGCTATGAACCGTGGCCAGCGCCATTCAGCGGTCTTTGCCGGCTTCGAGTTCCGCGACGTGGCGCTCCAGGTCCTCGAGTTTGCGGCGCGTGTGCGCGAGCGTGTCGCGGGCGGCCTCGAACTCTTCCCGAGGCACCAGATCCAGCCGCGACAACTGGCTCTGCAGTATCGCGCGGAAATTCGCATGCAGTTCATCTCGGATCGGGCCCAGCTGGGGCGGCAGCGCCTGTGACAGTCGTGCCGCGATGTCTTCTATCGAACGCATTGGATGGTTCCCGAGAAACGGATCAAAAGCTTCTATATGCGCAGCATGCCCGGCCGCGCGCCATGACGCAAAGCGCCGACGCACCATTTTGGTGCGCTTCGGCAGCGTCCGGTCATTCCACTACGCCACAGACGCCCTGAAAGGCGCCAAATGTTTGTTTTTACGATCTTGGCACGATGCGTGCATCACTTCTGATGCAAACCTTCGCAGGCACGCCCCGAACGCTTGAATGCGGGGCACGGGGCGCTGAAACACATCACAGGAGCCGGCAATGAAACTGATCGCAGCTGTAGTCAAGCCTTTCAAACTCGACGAGGTACGCCAGGCGCTATCCGAAATCGGAGTCCAAGGCATCACCGTGACAGAGGTCAAGGGTTTTGGACGCCAGAAAGGCCATACGGAGCTCTATCGCGGGGCGGAATACGTGGTGGATTTCCTACCCAAGGTGAAAATCGAAGTCGCCATTGAGGCAACCGACCTGGACGCGGCCGTCGAAGCCATTTCCAAAGCCGCCCATACCGGAAAGATCGGCGACGGCAAGATTTTCGTGACCGAGCTGGAACAGGCCATGCGTATCCGCACCGGTGAAACCGGCCGGGACGCCCTTTAAAAATCACCAGAAAAACCGTTCGATTTCTTCGAGGGAACACAAGACATGGAAAACCAAATATTCGAATTGCAGTACGCAATCGATACCTTCTACTTTCTCGTCTGCGGGGCGCTGGTCATGTGGATGGCCGCCGGATTCTCCATGCTGGAGTCGGGTCTGGTGCGGTCGAAGAACACGACCGAGATCCTGACCAAGAACATCACCCTGTATTCGATCTCCTGCATCATGTACATGGTCTGCGGCTACATGATCATGTACGACGGTAACCTGTTCCTGAACGGCATCGCGGGCGGCGAATCGCTGGCTGCCGATGCATTGGCGGCCTCGGCCGAGAACGGCTTCGACGGCGGATCGGTGTATGCCAACGCCTCCGATTTCTTCTTCCAGGTCGTGTTCGTCGCCACTGCAATGTCGGTGGTCTCCGGCGCGGTCGCCGAACGCATGAAGCTGTGGGCGTTCTTCGGCTTCGCCGTGCTCATGACCGGCTTCATCTATCCGATGGAAGGTGCCTGGACCTGGAACGGCGCGGATGTGTTCGGGTTGTATAATCTCGGCGATCTCGGCTTTTCCGACTTTGCCGGCTCCGGCATCGTGCATCTGGCTGGTGCCACGGCAGCGCTTGCCGGCGTCCTGCTGCTGGGCCCGCGTAAAGGCAAGTTCCGGACCGACGGCAGTGTCGCTGCCATTCCCGGTGCCAACCTGCCGCTGGCCGCGCTGGGCACACTGATCCTCTGGATGGGCTGGTTCGGTTTCAACGGCGGCTCGGTGCTCAAACTGGGCGATATCGCCAGCGCCAACTCCGTCGCCATGGTGTTTCTCAACACCAATACGGCGGCCGCTGGCGGTCTGATTGCTGCGTTGGTACTCGCACGATTCATGTTCGGCAAGGGCGACCTGACAATGGCGCTGAACGGTGCTCTGGCAGGTCTGGTCGTCATTACCGCGGAACCGTCGACCCCGACCCCGCTGATCGCGACGCTGTTCGGCGCCGCTGGCGGCGTGTTGGTCGTGTTCTCCATCCTAGCGCTGGACAAGCTCAAGATCGACGACCCGGTCGGTGCGATCTCGGTGCACGGAACGTGCGGCCTTCTCGGCTTGATGGTGGTCCCGCTGACCAACGGCGATGTCACCTTTGTCGGTCAGATCGTCGGTGCGCTGACCATCTTTGTCTGGGTGTTCGCTTGCAGCCTCATTGTCTGGTCCATCCTCAAGGCCGTGTTCGGCATTCGTGTGTCGGAAGAGGAAGAGGCCGAAGGACTCGACGTGGGCGAATGCGGCATGGAAGCCTATCCGGAGTTCACCTCCAGCGGTAGCCAACGCACGATCGCCTGACCGACAGCGATCACAACTGCGGTCCACGACAAAAGCGGTCCCGTTTTCCCGGGGCCGCTTTTGTCGTCTTTATACAGCCTGCCTCGGTAGCCGATCGCCGCCCCCGACCAGTGTTAGACTCCCGCAGTATCTGAATCAGGAGCCCAACCCATGAAAATGGTCACCGCCGTCATCAAACCCTTCCGCCTGGACGACGTCCGCGAGGCGTTGGCCGAAGTGGGCGTGCACGGCACCACCATGACCGAGGTCAAGGGATTCGGCCGCCAGAAAGGACATACCGAGCTTTATCGCGGTGCCGAGTACGCGGTGGATTTCCTGCCCAAGGTCAAGCTGGAAGTCGCGGTTGGCGACGACCGGGTGGACGCGGTAGTGGAAGCGATCATCGATGCCGCCAAGACCGGCCAGATCGGCGACGGCAAGATTTTCGTGCACAGCCTCGAACAGGTGGTGCGTATCCGTACCGGCGAGACGGACCGCGACGCCATCTAGCGCGGCTCGTACCGACGCGCAACCGGCCTTGTTCTCGGCGCGGCAACTGGCGATCGGCGACGCCGGCCCGATCGATTTCTCGCTGCCGGCCGGTGGTTTTCTGGCGCTGTCCGGGCCGTCCGGCGCGGGCAAAACCCGGCTGCTGCGGGCGATGGCGGATCTCGATGCGCATACCGGCGCCTGCTATCTCGACGACCGTGAGGCGGCCGATTTCGAGGCCCCGGAATGGCGCCGTCAGGTCATGTTTCTACCGTCGGAAGCCGCCTGGTGGGCCGATACTGCTGGCGCGCACATGCCCCGGAACGATGCGTCGTTGAAAACCTGGCTGGCGGCGCTGGATCTCGATCCCGCCCTGCTCGAACGCCCGCTGAGCCGATTGTCTTCCGGCCAGCGGCAGCGCCTGGCGCTGCTGCGGTTGCTGGCCCGCGAACCGCGAGTACTGCTGCTCGACGAACCCACCGCCAACCTCGACGCCGACAACATCGCCCGCGTCGAGCAATTGACCCGCGACTATTGCCGTGAGCGCCATGCCTGCTGTGTCTGGGTAGGCCATGACCACGGCCAACTGCATCGAATGGCGGATCAGCATCGGGCGCTCGACTCCGGCGGCCGCATTACATGCAACTGATCTCGCTATCGTTCTTCGATCTGGCGCTGGCTTCGATCGCGGTCCTCGCGCTGGCCGCGACCACCGCCGCCATGCGTCTGAGCATTACCCGCACGCTGCTGATCGCCGCGCTGCGTACCACCGCACAACTGGCGCTGGTCGGTCTGGTGCTGGAAGCGGTCTTTGCCCAGCGTGCATTCATATGGATTGCGGCCATGGCGCTGGTCATGCTGCTGTTGGCGGGGCGCGAAGCCGCGGCGCGCCAGAGCCGGCGTTTTACCGGCGGTTATGGTTTTGCCGCCGGCACGCTGTCGATGTTCGTGTCGTCGTTCGTGACCGCCGTGCTCACCCTGATCGTCGTGATCCGGGTCGAGCCGTGGTACACGCCGCAGTATGCGATTCCGCTGCTGGGCATGCTGCTCGGCAACACCATGACCGGCATCGCCCTGGCGCTGGACCGGCTGACCCAGAACGCGTGGCGCGATGCCACGGTCATCGAGGCCCGGCTGGCGCTGGGCGCGCGGGCCGGCGAGGCGATCGCCGATATTCGTGCGGATGCCATGCGCGCCGGCATGATTCCCATGCTCAACGCCATGGCGGCCGCGGGCATCATCAGCCTGCCGGGCATGATGACCGGCCAGATCCTCGCTGGAAGCCCGCCGTGGGAAGCGGTCAAGTATCAGATTCTGATCATGTTCCTGATTGCGACCGGAACCGGCTTCGGCACCCTTGCCGCGGTATCCCTGGGCTCGCGCCGATTGTTCGACGCGCGCCATCGGCTGCGGTTGGACCGCCTGCGCGCGGCCTGACCGCGCAATGCACTTTCGCGCTCAGGCCTGCGGGCTGAGCAAGCGGCCGATATACTCCTTGAACCGCTGCCAGAACCCGCGTTGCTGCCACTGCGCAAGTGAGACCGGATGGCAGCGTTCGCGATCCTCGGCGAAGTCCGCGGCCAACGCGTCGAAAGTCGGTGCATGGATGACCGAGATCGCGATTTCGTCGTCCTTGCCCATGGAACGATGATTGAAATTCGCCGAGCCGGTGATCGCCACGGCATCGTCCACCAGCACGATCTTGGCATGCAACATGGTAGGCTGGTAGCGATAAAGCTTGACCCCAGCCTCGAGCAACGGCCCGTAAGCGTCTTCGCCGGCCACGCGCGCCACGCGTGAATCGGTATGCGGACCGGGCATCAGCACCTCGATTTCCACCCCGCGTCGTGCCGCCTCGCAGAGCATGTCGATCGTGGCCTGATCGGGCACGAAGTAGCCGGTGGTGATACGCAGACGCTTGTGCGCGAGCGTGATGATCAGCCGGAACAGTGTGGCGATATCGCTGTAGTTGACGGCAGCGGAAGTCCGAAGCACCTGAATAAGTGCGCCATCGCGGTCGGCATCCGGCAAAGGCTCGGCCATGCGCCAGCGATCCTCGAAGCCGCGCCGGCCCGCCTCGACCCAGTTGGAGACAAACGCACCACGAAGGCCGTCGATCACCGGGCCGCTCACCCGGAAATGGGTCTCGCGCCACTCGCCGGGATTACGTGCATCGCCGTCCCATTCCGCGGCAATGCCCACGCCGCCCGTGAAGCCGACCCGGTTATCGACAATCAGAATCTTGCGATGGGTGCGGTTGTCGAGCTGCCAGAAACGCCAGCGTTTGATCGGCCGGAACCAGGCGATTTCGGCGCCTGCGGCCTCGAGCCTGTCCAGGACAGCCGTGGGCATGCCCTGGGCACCGAAACTGTCGAGCAGGATCCGAACGCGCACGCCGGCGCGTGCTCGCTCGGCGAGAATCCGACCAAATCGCTCGGCGATATCGCCCTGCCAATATATGAACGTCAGAAAATCGATCGACTGCTGCGCGGACTCGAGCGCCTCAAGCATGGCCGGAAAGATCCGCACGCCGTTGACCAGCCGCTCGATACGATTATTCGCGGTGAACGGTATGCCAAGCGTGCCCTCGAGCGCTCGGCGGTAGGCATCGGGTTCGGGCGCGTCGGGCGCCGACGCGGGCGCGGTGCTCGCAGCTGTTTCGTTCATCTATCGAGCAGCCTACACCACAGCTGCATTGGCCCGAATACGACGCCCAGCAGGACAACCATCCACAGTGCCTGCACGGGCCGGTTATGAATGACGCGCGCCAGCCATCGGTCGTGCAACCGGGTGGCGTGCCGGCGATCGCCGGTCAGCGGCGCCATAGCGATATCGATCGCAAAGAACAGCTGCCAACTCTGGCCGAGCGCTACCCCCGCAATACGCCAGCAGACCCGCAGCGCGGCGCGCGTGCCGCATTCGCGCCAGAGCGCGCGCAGCAGGTCAAAATACGGGGTGAGCGCAAGCCGCCGGGTATCGCGTTGCCGCGCGTAGAGACCGGACGCACGCTCGAAGAACGCGGGCACATCGACAATATACATCGCCATGATCAAGGCCATGAGCAGATAACGCGGGCGCTCGCCCTCGCGCTCGAAGCGCCGTGCCGCGGTCGCCAGCCGGTGTTCGAGCAGGCACCAGCGACCATGGCGCTCGATGGCAGCGGCCATGCGTTGATCCTCCAGAAATGGCAGACGCGTATCGAAGCCGCCGAGTGCCTCGAAGAAATCCCGCCGCAGCAACAGCCCCTGATCGCCATTGACAGTATAGCGCCGGCCCGTCGCGGTCTTGGCTTCCATAAAACGATAGAACCGGCGGCGGCCGGCCGACTGCCGTATGAAGCGCAGGGGGAAATGCCCGGCGATGCGGTCGTCGCCCTGCGAAGACAGACGATCGACAGCGGCCTTGAGTTGATGCGGATGGGTCAGGCGGCTGTCGGCGTGCAGAAAACACAGCCACTCGCCGCGCGCTGCCGAAGCGCCGGCATTCATCTGCCGCCCCCGGCCGGCCGCGGCCGATACGACCGTCGCACCGCCAGCCTGCGCGAGTACCGGGCTGTCGTCGCGCGAACCACCATCGGCAACGATCATCTGCAGGGTGACGCCGCGCTGAGCCTGCAGGTCGGCCAGCAAGGCGGCCAGCGGCCCGGCATCGTCGATGACCGGGATCACGACCGTGATCGCGTCGGTGGAGCCGATCAGCCTGCTTCCGCGGCTGCACTCGACGGCTGTGAGCACTCGAATCCGCACAACCGCTCACGCAGAAACTCCGGTATCCGCTGCTCCAGCCAGTACACCGGCTGACCCAGGCGTCCGGCCGCCACGAAGCCGACATGCCCACCGTGGCGCGACAGCTCGAACCGAACCGCCGGCGACAGATCGGCCTGCGCCGGCACGATATCGGCACTCATGAACGGGTCATCCTGGGCGTGCAGAATCAGCGTCGGGGCACGAATATGCTGGAGAAACGGGCCGCTACTCGAGCGGGCGTAGTAATCCTCGGCGCCGTCGAAACCGTGCAGCGGCGCAGTCACCGCATCGTCGAAGGCGAAGAAATCGCGCAATCCGCGCAAATCGGGAAGCGGCTGTGGTGGGTCCATAAAACGAAACTTGGACTCGACCGCTTCGCGCATGCCGTTGATCAGATGTGCCTGATAAAACCGCGCCAGTCCGTGCCGGATCGCTTCCGCACAACCTTTCAGGTCGTAGGGCGCCGATACCGCGGTGGCACAGGCCAACGGCGAATCATCGCCCTGCTCGCCCAGATACTTGAGCAACACGTTACCGCCCAGTGAATAGCCGACCGCCGCCAGCGGTGCACGCGGAAAATACCGGGCGACATGCGCGATCACGGCCGCGAAATCGCCGGTTTCGCCCGAGTGATAACCGCGCGGCAGACGGTTCGGCTCCAACGAGCCGCGAAAATGCATGAGCACCCCACGAGCGCCATGGGCATCGACCTGGCGCAACAGCCCGCGTGCATATTTGGACTCGAGCGTTCCGTTCAATCCATGCAGAACGATCACGATCGGCGCATCGGCGTCGAGGCCGCGTTCCGGCAACCAGGAAAGATCGAGAAAATCGCCGTCGTCGAGCTCCAGCCGTTCCCGCTCGATCTGTAGCGGCGGACTGGGACGGAGCTTGGAGGCAAACACGGTCTGGGCGTGCGCATTGCGTAGCCAGAACGCCGGTTGAAACTCGCTATCGACCAACATGGCTCGATTCTAACCGATGTCGCGCTCCGGATACGGACCGGCAGAATAGCAATGCTTCAGGGCGCGACCGTCTCCTTGAGATAACCGCGCCCGAGATGGCGCATCTGACGCATGATCCAGGCTTGCCGGCGCTGCACGTAGGGCTCGGGCGCGGCGGCATCGTAGCGTTCGGGAGCGGGCAGAACTGCGGCCAGCGCCGCACACTGGGCCGTCGTCAGACGATTCGCTTCAATACCGTATAGTCGCTCCGCGGCGGCGCCGGCGCCGAACACGCGATCGTCGAACTGGGCGATGTTGAGATATACCTCAAGGATACGGCGCTTCGGCCAGAGCACCTCGACCCAGACCGTGAGATAGGCCTCGATGGCCTTGCGGATATAACTCTTGGCCGGCCACAGAAAGAGGTTCTTGGCGGTCTGCTGACTGATTGTGCTGGCGCCGCGTATGCGGCCGCCGTCGGCATTGGCGGCGATGGCATCGCCGATCGCCGACCAGACAAAGCCATGATGGTCGGGAAACGTCTGGTCCTCGGCAGCCACCGCCGCCAGCGGCATGCAGGCCGCCATGGAATCCAGATCGACCCAGCGATAGTACAACGTCGGCCCCTCGGCGCCCTGATCCTGAACCGTGAAATGCGTGCGCAGCATATAAGCGGTGATCGGCGGATCGACCCAGCGCAACAACAAAATGATAGCCGCCGGCGCGAGCAGAATCACGCCGGCGGCTATCAGCACATATCGAAAAGGGCGTTTAAGCAGAAATCTCAATAGTCGTTGTCGCTGCCATAATCGCTGCTGCCGCCACTGGACTGGTTACCCTGGCGGCCGCTGCCCTGGCCGTATCCGGTGCCACCGCTGTTGCCCGTGTTGCCCGTGTTGCCCGTGTTGCCGGCACCGTAACCGCCGTTGGTGCTGGTGTTGGCATTGCCGGCACCACTGTTGCCGTCGTTATCGGCGGCGTCGTAGTTGCCCTGCTGGACGGTGATGCCCCCGCCTTCATCCTTGTACGGCACCGCCTGGCCACGACCATGATCGTCGTTGTCACGGACGCTGCCACGACTGGTGTTGCCGTCTTGTCGGTTACCCGTCGCGGCGTCGCGGTCGACATTCCCGTCGGCCGGCATATAGCGGTCGAGGGTATACACAAAGCGTTGCCCGGCTTTCTGCATCTCGGAATCGTCGCTGCTGCGCAGGATGTCGTAGGCATCGAGTCCCGTCTGGTCGTAGTACCGCCAGTTGGCTTCCTGGTCGATGTTGATGCGTCCGCCTTCCAGCGACACACCCGCGAACAGACCGCGGGAACGCGAGTAGGAATAGACCTCGGCATTGAAATCGGCATTGGTGGACGCGCCGGCGCTACGACCGACCGGGCCTGCCGCCACCGACGCATCCGCGCCGAGGCTGAACTGGCCATTGGCAATGCGGTCCACGCTGCGCTGGGTCTTGAACACCAGAATGACGTCCGACGACGACGCGCCGATCTGCCAGCCGAGGGAACCGCCGGCCAGACTGATGAAGCTCGGATTGGACCAGCTGCCGTCATCCGTGCGCACCGACAGCACGCCCCGGCCGTACCGGCCGCCGACCACGAACCCGGCCTTGAAGACGCTGGGGATCACAGCAATACCGTGAGCCTTGCGCAGCAACGCCGGCGGAATGGCATTTTCCGGGATATCGACAAACTGACGCACCACGGTCGTGGCGTCGTCGAGATCGCGTGTCTGGTCGCTCGCGGCGAACGCGGCACCGGACATGAATAGCGTTACGGCGGCCAATAGCGCCGTCATCCATTGTTTCATCTGTACTTTCCCATGGTTTGGAGACTCGGCCGGCGCCAGCCGGCATGACATCTGTATCGCTACGCAGTCAGACCACCGCGACAGCGGCGGGTTCACACGCGTGGCGTAGTTCGTGCGCGCCTGCTTGTCCGCCCGGCCCCTCCAGAGAACGCATGGTATACGATCTGCCCGCGTTCGTGACCGGGCGCGCCCTCTTGCGCCGCGATCATATAACGGTGCCCCCGGCATATAAAAGCATGCGGGCATATCCTGCCGTCGCGCGGGACATCACCTGGCCGTCTCCGGATTGCCGCGTTATCGTGCATCCGGACGGGCACAGCAGCGCCGGGGCAGCCAGCATGACGCGTACATCGCAAGCGTTCGATTATTACCAGATCGACGCCTTTGCCACGACCGTATTCGAAGGCAATCCGGCGGCCGTCGTGCTGCTCGACGGCTGGCCCGACGACACCACGCTCGCGGCGATCGCGGCCGAACACAACCTCGCGGAAACCGCATTCGTGGTGCCCGGCGACGGCGTGCACGAGCTGCGCTGGTTCACCCCGACCTGCGAGGTCGAACTCTGCGGTCACGCCACGCTGGCCAGTGCCCATGTCCTGCTGCATTGTCGCGACGGGTTTGCCCCACCGCTGCGCTTTGCCACCCGGTATGCCGGCGAACTCGTCGTGGACGAATCCGACGGCATGCTGTGGCTGGATTTCCCCGCACATCCGGCCGAACCCGCGGTCGCGCCGCCGGACGCTGCCGCGGCGCTGGGCGCCACACCGCAGGCATGGCTTGTGGGCACCAATCACATGGCAGTCTTCGACGATCCGGCCGTGGTCGCCGGGCTCACGCCCGATCTGGCGGCACTCGCCCGTCAGGGGCAACAGGACAACCGGATCGTGATCGTGACGGCGCCCGCCGACGACAGCCGGCAGGATTTCGTGTCACGTGTGTTCGCACCCGCCCACGGCGTGGACGAAGACGCCGTGACCGGCTCCGCCCATTGCATGCTGGCGCCCTACTGGCGCGACCGACTCGGGCGTAATCCATTGCTCGGCCGCCAGCTGTCCCGGCGCGGGGGCACCGTGGCCTGCCGGGTAGCGAACGATCGCGTGCATCTGGGCGGAACCGCCGTACGCTATGCCGAGGGCAGAATCTTCTTCACTACAGGATAATCTCGACCATGACCCAATTCGCACTCGCGGCCGGCAGCCTCTATGGCTTGATCGGCGTCCTGCTCGGCGCTTTCGGCGCCCACGCCCTGTCCGCGCGGCTCACGCCCGAATTGCAGGCGGTGTGGCATACCGCCGTGCAATACCAGTTCTATCATGCGCTGGCGCTGCTGGCGGTCGGAATCCTTGCGCGCCAAGGCTTCGCCGGCGCTTCGGTGACCACCGCCACTGTCTGCTTTGCACTTGGGACGCTGATCTTCTCCGGCAGCCTGTATGTTCTGGCATTGTCCGGGGTGCGCTGGCTGGGCGCGATCACCCCGATCGGCGGCGTGCTGTTGATTGTGGGCTGGGCTGGCCTGCTGGCCGCTATCGTACGCGGCTAACCGGGTCAGCGTCGGGCTGCTACGGCAACTCGCGCAGTGTCGCCAACGCCCGATCGACATGCCGCGCCGCGGCCAGCTGCGCGCTATAGCGCAGCTGTACGATGCCGTCGCGATCGATCACGAAAGTGACGCGATGGCCCAGCATGCCCAGCATGCGGCCGACGCCGAAGGCTCTGGATAAAGCACCATCGGTATCCGCGACCAGCGCGAACTCCAGACCGTGGTGGGCAGCAAAATCCCGGTGGCTGGCATCGTCGTCGGCGCTGACGCCGATTACTTCGGCGTCCAGATCGTTGAATACGCTCAGGTTATCCCGAAAGGCGCAGGCCTGACGCGTGCATACCGGCGTTTCGTCGCGCGGATAGAAATACACCACGACCGGCCGTTGGCCGCGCAGGCTCCGGGTATCGATCGTGCGGCCGTCATGCGCCGTACGCTGGATGAACGGTGCGGTATCGCCTGTTTCGATGTCAGTCATTGCCCGAACACTACCTGCCAGAGCGCGACCGTGACCAGCAACGCGCCGGCCAGGCCGAGCGTCACACCCAGCGTGCCCGGCCATTTCGGCCGCTTCGGCTCACTCTCGGTAACCTGCTCCAGCCAGCGCCGCATGACCTTTTGATTGCGGCGATTGTTTTTCCAGACGAAGTCGAACACGTCGCCAAGCACCGGCACCAGCCCCACTACGAAGTCGATCCCGATATTGGCGCCCATGCGCAACCAGATACGCTTGGGCGCACCCAGCCGCACGGCCTCCACCATGATCAGGCTCGACAGCCCGGCACCCACCAGATCGCCCGCGAACGGCACCAGACCCAACACGCCGTCGAGGCCGACACGCTTGCGAATGACCGGCAACTCGAAGGCATCGTCGAGCCACCAGGCCAGACGGTCGATGCGCGCCAGACCGGCGCGACGTTTTTCCTGCAATTCGGGCGGGACGTGGGCAGTCATGGTTGGATAATGCGACGATACGAGGCTCCGAGTATACGGGATCGTTCCGTATCCAAGATCGTCCGCGCCATGAGAACACCATGAAGAAACTGCTCGTCCTGATTGTCGTTCTGGTCGTCGCCTTTATCGTCTACGCCCTGTTCTGGCCGACCGACTTCGCGCCACAGAGCTGGACGCCGACGAGCCAGGCGCCGGCCGCGCAGGACGCATACGCCGACAACCAGGCGCTGGCCGACGTCGAATGGCTGGCCCGCGGCGTCGCGAATGGCCCGGAAGACGTCGCCATCGACAACCAGGGGCGCCTGTACGCGGGCTACGACGACGGCACGATCCGGCGGTTCGATGCCGACGGCGGCAATGGCACGGTATTCGCCACCACCAATGGCCGCCCGCTGGGGCTGGCCTTCGGTCCGTCGCTGCCGAAACCAGCCGGCAACGACACCACACCCGAAGTGGACAGCGCCGATGGTAGCGACGGTACGAGCGATGGCGATCAGCGCCAGAACGCGCAGACGCTGTTTGTTGCCGACGCCAAGAAAGGCTTGCTGGCCATCGACGATGAGGGCGAAATCAGGATTCTGGCGGCCGGCGCCAACGGCACCCGCTTCGCCTTTACCGATGATGTCGATGTCGGCGACAACGGCATGGTCTATTTCAGCGATGCCTCGAGCAAATACGGGCAAGCCGATTATGTCACCGACATCCTGGAGCACGGCGGCCATGGCCGGCTGCTGCAATACAACCCGCAAAGCGGCCGCACACGGGTCCTGCTCACCGGCCTGCAATTCGCCAACGGCGTGGCCGTGGGCCCCGACGATGCGTATGTACTAGTCAACGAAACCGGCAGCTATCGCGTCATCCGCTACTGGCTGACCGGCGACAAGGCCGGCCAGCGCGAGATATTTATCGACGACCTGCCGGCTTTCCCGGACGGCATCTCGTTCAACGGCGACGGCACCTTCTGGCTGGCGCTGTTCGGTCCGCGCGACCCGATGCTCGATTTTGCCGCCGACAAGCCGTGGCTGCGCCGGATCATATTCCGGCTGCCGAAAGCCCTGCAGCCGGCGCCGCCGCATATCGGCCATGTCGTGGGGCTGGATACCGAAGGCGAAGTCATCGCCGACCTGCAGGATACGAGCGAAGACGCCTTTGCCCCCGTGACCAGCGCCGAACAGGCCGGCGACATGTTGTATCTGGGCAGCCTCACCGCACCCGGATTCGCACGCATTCCCGCACCCGAACCGACACAGTGAGCGAATCCAGCACACTCGAACAGGCGCTGTGTGCACTGCGCGACCAGCGTCTGGCCGCTACCAGTACCGAAACCGAACAGCCGGGTTTTACCTCCCGGCTCGAGGCCGTGCGCCACTGGCAGAGCCGCCACGTCGCCGCGCGCCACCGCGCGCTCGCCGACCGCCACGACGGCGAGGCACTGCTGCGGTTCTTGACCCAGACCTTTTACCTGGACGCCGACTGGTCGGAACTAACCGCGCGCCCAAACCGGGTCGCCAATCGCATCGGCCGCATCATCGACGACGACCGCCCGCTGGTGGCCGCGGTGGAATTGCAGGCGATCGCCGATCGTCTGGACATGGCCGTGGCGCGGGCGCTGCTTGCCCAGTCTCCGGACGCGCCCCTGACGCCGCATCGCTATGTTCGCGCTTTTCGTGCCGCCGGCCAGCGTGAACAGCGCGAATACCAACTGAGCCTGCTGAATGAACTGATCGACCTGCTCGGCGGCTATGCAGACAACCGCGCAGCCTACTGGGCGTTCCGGATGTCGTCGGCACCGGCACGTGCGCTCGGCATGGGCCGCACCTACGCGCTGCTGGCCGACGGATTCGCTGCAATGCGGACCACCCGCGAACTGGATCGGGTGGCCGGCGAAGCGATTGCCGTACAACGCACCCTCCTTGACCGGCTGCTATCGAACCCGGCTACAGGATAATCCGGTAATACCACGGTGAAATGCCGTTGGGCGTTGCGTCATCGGCGATGCTCACGCATGATTCACGAGCGATATACCAACCTAGAAAAATCATGACCATTACGCTTGCTGGTGACACCCTCGTTCCCATCGTTTCGCTGGTCGCAGGCATCGCGATTCTCCTGGTGCCACGGCTACTCAACTATATCGTCGCGGCCTATCTGATCGTGATCGGCGTACTCGGACTGGTTAACTTCTAAACGAGAACGAGCCCCGATCCGGCATGGGCCATCAAAGCATGCCCACCTGCAGCTTGGCGGCATCACTCATCATTTCCATGGACCAGGGCGGGTCGAACACCATCTCGACCTCCACCCGGGCGATGGTCGGCACCATCCGCACCTTGCTGCGCACGTCGTCGACCAGGATATCGCCCATGCCGCAACCGGGCGCGGTAAGCGTCATGTCGATGTTGACGACCCGAGCCTCGGGGTCGCTGTGGTCGAAGTCGCAGCGATAGACCAACCCCAGATCGACCAGGTTGATCGGAATTTCCGGGTCGAACACGGTTTGCATCTGCTCCCAGACCAGTGCCTCGACGTCGTCGTTGCCAGCGCCTTCCGGCAGCTGCAACGGTTCCGGCTCCGGCTGGCCGATGGCATCGGCGTTCTCACCCGCAATCCGGATGAGGTTGCCGGCAATATAAACCGTGAATGATCCGCCCAGCGCCTGGGTGATGTTGCCGTGGGTGCCCACGGGGATCTCGACCGTATCGCCGGCCGGGATCAGCACAGCCTCGCAGTCGCGCTGAAAGGTGACGGGTTCGTTGGATGGCATTTCCATGGCGCATCGCCTGATCGGATTTCAATACCGGTATTTTAGCAGCTTGCGCCGGGACCTCTGATACCATCGCGAGCATGAAAAAATCCCTGCTGGTTGTGGCTCATGGCAGCCGCCGTGCGGCCTCCAACGACGAAGTACGCGAACTGACCGAGCGCGTTCGGGCAGCCGCCGACGCGCGCTTCGCGGAAATCGAGTGCGCGTTTCTGGAGCTCGCGGACCCATCCATCCCGGACGGCATCGAGCGGCTGATCGAACGCGGCGCCCGTCATATCACGGTCTTGCCCTATTTTCTGGCGGCCGGGCGGCATGTCAGCGAGGACATTCCCGATGCGGTCGCCGGCAAGCAGGCCGAACATGCCGAGGTGCATATCGAGATCGCGCCCTATCTGGGCACGTCCGATGCCATGCCGCGATTGCTACTGACCATGCTCGCCGACAGCGCGACCGCCGACCACTAGTGACAGGACACTAATGCACGCAATCGCCGACAACCGCCGTTTCTGGCTCGCCTGCAACGCCATCCTGCTGGTACTGCACGCTGGCGGGATCGCCATATACGCCACCCATGGATTCGAACACCCGGTTGCCAAGCTCTGGGCCATAGTGGTGATGATCCATATCCTCGAGTTTCCGCTGGCCTTCATTGCCGTGCAGGGCCGGCGTATCGGCTGGGGCACGACCATAATGGCGACCCTGATCTTCGGTTTTACCTGGTGGGCACCGGCACGGCGGGGGATTTTCCATGCGTGAGTCGTTGCGTCCGACGCTAGCGGCGGCGGTCTGCGGCATCGCCGTGGCGCTGGTCTCGCTGACCGGGGCGGTCTTCCCGCCCGGCGTCTGGTACGAACAGCTCGCACAGCCCGCCGGTACGCCGCCGGATATCGCCTTCCCGATCGCCTGGACATTGCTGTACATCGGCATGGCGATCGCGGCGTGGCGTGTCTGGGCCGCACGCGGTATCGGCGCTGAACTGGGACTGTTCGCCATCCAACTCGCGCTCAACGCGTTATGGATGCCCGTCGCATTCGGCGCCCATGCGCTGGGCTGGGCATTGCTTGTGATCGCCGCACTCTGGCTGGCGCTGGCGGCAACACTGGCCGCGTTCTGGCGTGCCGACCGGCTGGCCGGGCTGTTGCTCCTGCCCTATATTGTCTGGGTCAGTTATGCCGTCTATTTGAACGCCGGCCTGTTCTGGCTGAATTAGCGGATAACCAAGGAAGACCCCATGAGTTTTGCCGACAAATACGGCCCCTGGGCCCTTATCACCGGCGCTTCAGCCGGCATTGGCGCCGAGTTCGCGCACCAGATCGCGGCCCGCGGCATCAATGTCGCGCTGGTCGCACGCCGGCGCGAATGCCTGGAGACACTCGGCGAAGAACTCGAGGGCCGGCATGGCGTGCGCAGCCTCGCGATCGCCGCGGATCTGTGCGACGACGGTTTTCTGGACACCATCACCGAGGCACTGGGCACACGGCATATCGGCCTGCTGGTCAATAACGCCGGCTCCGGGCTCACCGGCGAATTTCTCGACCATGATCTGGACACCGAGCTGCAGATGCTCACGCTCAACTGCCGGGCACCGCTGATTCTGGCCCACCATTTCGGCGGCCGCATGCGCGACGACAAACGCGGCGGCATCATCATGCTCTCCTCCATCGCCGGCATCGTGCCGACACCGCAGTTCTCCCATTACAGCGCCACCAAGGCCTGGAACCGGTATCTGGGCGAAGGCCTGCACGAGGAGCTGGCCCGCGACGGGGTCGACGTCGTCTCCCTGTGCCCGGGGCTGACCCAGAGCGAGTTCTTCGAACACGCCAATATCGACCCCAGCGGCTGGCCGGCGCCGCTGCGCGCGACCATCATGACGCCCGGCGACGTGGTCACCGCCGCACTCAAGGGCCTGGGCCGACAATCGCAGGTAGTACCGGGCCTGTCCTATCGCATGCTCATGCGCGCCAGCCGCCTGGCACCCGGCGGGCTGTCGCCCTGGCTGGTGGACCGGGCGATGCGTTTTGCCCTGCCCAAATAGACTCGAACGATCATCCCAAGGAGCCGAGATATGGCTGATCTGAAAAACAAGACCCTGTTCATCAGCGGCGCTTCGCGCGGTATCGGGCTGGCGATCGCCAAACGCGCCGCCGCCGA
>Ga0206123_10000990_pt1 | contig 27197 bp, 19 predicted proteins | sample Helgoland_Spring_2_FD_160086 | JGI IMG/M metagenome (GOLD analysis project Ga0206123, IMG submission 160086) | Pelagic subsurface seawater microbial communities from Kabeltonne, Helgoland, North Sea - Helgoland_Spring_Bloom_20160316_1 | ecosystem: Environmental > Aquatic > Marine > Epipelagic ...
AAAACCCACGTTTGGATGGAGCCTATTGCACTGGCACTGTCCCGCAAGGCTAATCGCCCGGTAAAAATGATCATGAGCCGTGAGGAAGTTTTCAAAGCTTCCGGGCCGACCTGTTCGACTTCCATGGATATCAAGATCGGTGCTAAAAAGGACGGTACTATCGTTGCCGCCAGAGCAGAGTGTCGTTATATGAACGGCGCTTTCCCCGGTATGTGGGGTACTCTGGGTGGCATGACGGCGTTTGCCTGCTATAGCATTCCCAACAACAAGGCGATTGGTGTGAACGTGTTGTGTAATCGCCCGAAGGTGGCGGCTTATCGCGCACCCTCCGCACCTATGATGGCATTTGGCGTTGAAAGCACTATCGACCAGCTAGCCAAAGAGCTGGGTATGGATCCCGTTACACTGAGACTCAAAAACGTGGCACGTGAAGGTACCCAGGCACCCTACGGTCCTGTGTGGGGCCCAATTGGTATTGAACCCACCCTGGAAGCCGTCCGGGATCATCCCCATATGAAAGCCAAGCTGGGTAAAAACCAGGGCCGCGGTGTCGCTTGTGGCTTTTGGTTTAATATCGGCGGGCAAACTTGCTGTGACCTGAATATTGGTCAAGACGGCACGGTTAACCTGACGGTAGGTACCATTGATGTCGGTGGTGCACGCGCATCTATGGCGCTGATTGCTGCCGAAGAACTGGGTATCACCTACGAAGACGTTAAGGCGAATATCGGGGATACTTCCACGCTTGGTCATAACGATACGACGGAGGGTAGTCGTGGTACTTTCTCCTCTGGTATGGCAACAATTTTTGCCGCCAGAAAGGCGATAGAAGTGTTGAAGGAACGCGCCGCTAAAATGTGGCAGATTCCCGTCGAGGCCGTTACCTGGGAAAATGGCGCAGCCAGGGCTGTAGGTAATGAACACGATAATTTACCGCCGCTGACATTAAAAGATATTGCTAAAAAGGCAGGCAGCACAGGTGGACCAATTGCCGGCCACCATGAGGCAACCGCTGATGGTGCCGGGGTTTCTTTTGCTTCACACATTGTGGATGTAGAGGTTGATCCTGAGACTGGCAAAACCCAAATTCTGCGTTACACAGTGGTGCAGGATGCGGGCAAGGCAATTCATCCGGACTATGTCGAAGGTCAATTCCAGGGCGCAGCAGCACAGGGCATTGGCTGGGCCTTAAATGAAGAGTACATCTACGGTAAAGATGGCCGCTTGCAGAATGCCGGGTTCCTGGATTACAGGATGCCGGTTTGTTCTGACTTGCCTTCAATCGATACCAAGATTCTGGAGATTCCTAATCCGGGTCATCCCTATGGGGTGCGCGGTGTTGGTGAAACTTCAATTGTGCCGCCACTTGGCGCGATTGGTAATGCGGTTTCCAACGCTGTGGGTGTCAGGATGTATGAGGTGCCAATGTCTCCTCCGCGAATCCTGAAAGCGCTGGACGATGCTCAGGCCTAGACAGGCTTTTATTGGGAAATCCAGATGGAAGTCTCCCTGTCAGGATCATTAAGGGATGCAGTGGATGGTCTCGCCTCACTCGAAGTTGAGGCGACGACCATTCGCGAATTGATTACGCGACTGATCGACCGATATCCAAAACTGGAAAATCATTTGGAGGAGGGTATCGCCGTTGCAATTGATGGCACGATCTATCGTGATGATTGGGAGACCCCCATTCCCGAGGGCTCCGAGGTTTTTTTGTTGCCGAGGATTGTTGGGGGTTAGCCCAATGAACCCATTTCCCGCCATTTTTCTGTCGCTGCCGAGCTATATTCGGCAGCTTTTTCATTGTCACCAAAGGACTTGTACCATTGCGCCTGGAGTTCCAGCAGCAGTGGCTCATTTGAACTAAATCCGGTTCGTTCAATCGAATTTTCAACCGCTTCAACTCCGGATTCAAATTGATCCCTGGAACAGGGTTGGGTGCAATTTACGAGTGTGCCCAGGCTCATCAGTAGTATTGCTGGTTCCTGGTTGAGATTGTCTGCAAGTTGTAATCTGGCGGTTTCTTCTGTGTCCACGGAATTTCCCGTTCTTGAAATTGCATAATTTACCGCGGCCCTGGCAAATTGTTCTTGCAGATGCCCTGGTAGCAGTTCAGCCAACTCCTCGTAGACCTCCAGGACCGGGTTCCAGTCGCCACTCAGGTTGGCCGACCAGGTAACGAGTCTGATAGTGTCCGGTCGGTTGGGGCCTTTCAATTTTCTTAGTGTTTCAAGGAAGGTGCGGGAACACCTGGCTAATCGCATTTCATCCTTCAGGAAGTAATACGCGATTGCCGCAGCGTGTAAACATTCACAAATAACATGTTGAACACCCAAAAACGCGCTGGCGTCAGTAATTGGGTCTATTAGATCAGGTTCGATCGAACGACCATCCTTGCGCAACAGCGCAACGGCATCACGAATAAGCGCTAAACCTTTAGCTGGATCTCCCGACTGCGCAAGGAATTTACCGTGCCAGGCCAGGATTCGCGGATAGGGATACCATACTTTTTGGTCGGAAATACTGGTCGTCAAATCCGCGGGTGGGTTATCTACAATGTCCTTTGCAATCTCATTGGCCTCGCGAAACCGTCCTAGCACACTTAATCTTTCAATCAGGGTAATCGCAGTGTGGAGGTGTACCCCGACACTTGCGGGTCCAGACGTAGAATAGGCATCATTTGCATACTGAAGTGCGCGTAAATATTCGCCTCTCACCAGGAGGCAGTCAGAATATGTAGTCAAAAGTAGTATCGTGAGGTCATCTCCAGCGAGCGTTTTCTGCCAGACTTGTGAAGACTTCAATAAAGCATCTGCTTCGGCTTTCGAAAAGTTTATTCGGATGCCTGCCATTAACGCCTTTAACGTTGTTCTTATTGCCCACTTTGCAGCTTCCATGGATTTAGGAGATTCGAAGTTAGTTAACCCCTCGATCGCACGGGTGCAGCATCGGTAGGCCGCAAAATCATCGAGGGTCGTTAGCATGCTGTGAGCTTTGTGAAACCAGTAGGTAGCATTGATCGCTTCCTCAGCCTGTAGATAGTGTTCAGCAACTTGTAAAAAGTCTCCAGAGTCAGAAAAATCAGTTGTTGACTGTGAAATTAATTCGGCGGCTTTCTTGTGCAGCGGTTTTACAAATGCAGGTTCGAGCGCCTGGTAGATAACCTCCTGAATCAACACATGGTTGAATCGGGCAGATCCATCTTCTGACAATGTCAGCAGTCCCTCCGCACGAGCAGACAAGAATTGAAATGCAGAGGACTGGATTGAAGCATCCGCAAGTTCTCTTAACTGCTCGATCTGAAAGTCTCTGCCGAGCACACAAGCACAGTTGAGCAAGACACCTTCTTCGGGATCAACAGCCGCGACCGTACCAAAAATAGCTTCGCGGAGATCGCTTACGGCGAGAGACTTTTGATTTCGGTTGAGGGAAGAGATCAGCAAGTTTGTGTAGAGTGGATTGCCATTAGTCTTTTCCAGTATGGATTGAACGCTGGTCGATTGGTCTCCTGAATGATGATCGGCCAGTTCCCGAATTTCATCTAAAGAGAGACCGGTCAACTCAAGCCGGGTGAATCCCGGTGATTGTCTGCGAAGGGCGACCAACGTTCTTAACAGCGGCAGATTGGAGGCCAGCGTTGTTGAGGTAACAGCAATTTCGGAAACATGACGATAGGTTCCGATAATCATGATCGCATCGCGGTGTACCTCACCGGCAACGAGTTCGAGCACTGTCAAGGTCGCTTCATCAGCGCGATGTAAATCGTCTATGATAAGCAACACCGGACTGGATTTAGCCAGTTCCCTGATAACCTGGCAGATCGCGTCGGCGAGTCTTTGCCTGATGATTAAAGGATCCTGCGCGCGATCTTTGATATTGACATCCTGGTGGTCCGGGGGGTAAAGCTCCGGGATGAGTAAACACAGGTATTCCCGCCCTGTTGTATAAGCCGTCAGGTTTGTCAGGTATCCATCCGCTGCAATACCTCGCAGGATAGTGATCCATGGCCAGTATGGGGCATTTGAATTGACCTCACTGCACCAACCAAAGTGAACATGTGAGCTGTTGTTTTTATCACGCGAGAATTGTTCGGCGGTTCGGGTCTTCCCGATACCGGGTTCTCCCGCTAACAGGGTCAGACTACCGCGACCCGTCCTGGTATTTAGAAAACTCGCCTCAAGATGAGCAATGACATCCATACGGCCGACAAAAGGGAAGGGTTCTTTCGGAGCCTGGTTGCTCTGGTTTTGCGTCACCATCTGTTCGACTGAATGTGGTATCCGATAACCGCGTTTGGGCACTGTTTTAATGTGCGCCTTATTTCCTAATGCATTTCGCAGTTGGTTGATGAGCCGGTAGATTGTACTTTCTTCAAGATGCTTGTCAGGCCATAAGGTCGTGAGGATTGTGTCGGCGCTGACGACTTCGGGTGCACGCTTTAGCAACAGGACCAGAAGATCCATTGCCATGGGTTTCAGTTTTGAGGTTTTATCGGGATGAATAATTTGGTTTAGAGAGGGCCGGATAATGAGATCATCCAGACGATAATCATCACTATTTCTAGCTGTAACCACGGTAAGAGATGAATTACTCGTTGCCATGACGGAATCTTCTGCCATTTTTTTGATTCCAGTATAAAGGGAAAAGCGCGGATAAGGAGGTTTTTTCGGGGATATTACAGGCGTTGGTATCGCCACTCCCCGGAAGAGAATTTAAGCAGCACGCGACCCCACGAGCATGGCCGGGTATTCAGTATATCTGTTTAATGCTAATGTCAGATTGTCGCGGTGGTCACCTGGAACTCTGAACGGGTCATGCGCCTAACAACAAAGGCGCAAGCAACGCCCGATGGTGTGTCTCATCACCAAACTGGTGTTGGCACCAGAGCGCACGCCGTAAATAAAGCTGTGCATCACACTCGTAAGTAAAGCCAAAGCCTCCATGGAACTGGATGGCCCTGTCTCCGGCATATGCAAAGCCTTCGCTGGCGACGGCCTTCAACATTCTGAGTGCGGCTTCCTTTTCTTCATCACTGACTTCTGCTCCTGTGTCATCGAGCAGGGATGCAGCATGATAGAGATGTGAGCGAGTGGATTCTAGCCCAATCAGAATGTCTACTGTTGGATGTTTTAGTGCCTGATAGCTGCCGATATATCGGTCGAATTGCTTGCGTGTTTTCAGGTACTCGATGATCAGACTAAGCGTGCTGGCATGACCACCGGCCATCTCTGCAGATAGGAGCAATATTGCAGCCTGTTCGATTTCTGTGAAACAAGTTACTGGCAAGAGTTGTGCCGCCGGAACTTTGATCCCTTCGAGGCTTAGCTGGTAGCAACGCCTGGTTTCATCGATCACAACTTCCGGGGTGAGTGCAGTAGCCGGGATAGATGCCGGTTCCAGCAACACCAATCTGGCCTCTCCCTCGATCTTCACCGAGACGACAATGACCTCAGCGATCGTTGCATCCTGGACAAAACACTTGGTGCCTGACAATGTCAGGGCGTCGCCATTGATGGTACCGACACTCTCCGGTTCTTCCAATAGCCAGCTACCGTCAGGTTCCACAATTGCCATGGTCGCAATTGCGCCACTGGCAAGTTTTGGCAGCCAGTGTGATTTCTGCTGTTCATTTCCCCCCAGTAACACGGCCCTGGCACTAATAGCTGACCAGACCAGCGGGCTTGCCATCAGATTTCGGCCCATGGCTTCAACCACGGGGACCAGGTCGCTAAAGCCCAGACCCAGACCGCCGTGAGACTCGGGGATAGTAATACCTGTCCAGCCCAGAGCAACAATTTGTGACCAGAGTTCCGTGGGTAAACTCTGCTCTTGCTCGAGCCTGCTGCGGACCATATTGATGGTAGAGTTTTTGCCGCAAAAGTCCATTGCCGTATCGAGCAACATACTTTGTTCTTCGGTGAAATTAATTTGATTGTCCATTCTGATTCCTAGCTTTTTGGTAGACCGAGCACACGCTCACCCATAATGTTGTATTGAACCTGGGTGGTTCCACCACCAATGGTTGCCGAGAATGCATTAAAATAAATACGCTGCCACCTGCCGCCATCAACCGCTTCGGGGGCTATAAATCGACCACCATTTGCGCCTTGCAGGGAGAGTGCAAACTGACAGAAACGACGCTTTAGTTCCGAGCTTCTTAGTTTTCCGGACATGGCAATAGCGGAAGGACGTTCAGTATTGAGTGCGGGTATTTTTGCTCGGGACGACATAAGTGTATTGCTCCTGGCTTCGATAAGAAGCTTGACCATCTGATCCCGAATCAGGGGGTCGTCAAGTGCAGGTTTGCCATTTCTTTTCGAGCGGCGGGCTAGTTCGAGGACGTCATTAACGTTGACATCCATCATCGCGATGCCACCGGCCTGGCCGCCGACATTACCCCGTTCGAACATCAAGGTTGCCATGGCGACTGCCCAGCCTTCGCCTTCGCTCCCCATGATGCAATTTGCCGGTATACGGGCGTCATTGAAAAACGTCTGACAAAAACCGTACTCGCTAGTCAGCTTCTTGATGGGCTGTGGATCTATGCCCTCAACCTTCATTGGAGCGAGGAAAAAGCTCAACCCTGCATACTTGTTAGGACCATCATTAGAGGTTCGCGCCAACAGGATCATATATTTTGCGTAGGTACCGAGGCTAGTCCAGATTTTTGAACCGTTGATGATGTAATCGTCACCGTCTTTTGTCGCCTTCACCTGTGCGCTACCGAGGTCAGAGCCGTGGTCTGGTTCGGAAAAGCCCTGGCACCAGATGTCATCGGCGTTGAGAATACCCTTGATGTATTTCTGCTTTTCTTCTTCTGTGCCCCTTTGGAGAATAAGCGGGCCGGCCCAGTTCAGGCCGATGGTGTTAGTCATAAATGGTACCCGCTGACGCGCCATTTCCTGGGTGACAATGTCCTGGAATACCTGGGGCTTGCCACCGCCTCCGTATTCTTTTGGCCAGGACATACCAAGGTATCCTGCGTCATACACCTTTCGTTGCCATGCCCGAAGGTACTCAAATTGAGCATCTGTACCCACTTCCATAAACGACTCGGGTAACAAAAAGCCCGGGTCTCCGGGATTGTTCTCGGTTAGCCAGGCGGACACTTCTTGGCGAAACTCTTCGAGTTCCAGTTCGTTCACGCTCATTTTTGTCTCCAGTTAACAGCTTCGAATGATGTTACTTTAGTCTCAGCCAGTATTAATTATCTATTGGTCGGGTAGTTAAAATCTTGCAACACCGAAGGTGTTGGGTTTTGTTCCTCTGTGTGAGGATTCCAGGCAAGTTTCCAGCGTGAATATCAGTACCTCCCTGGTATCGGCCGGATCAATAATTCCATCGTCCATCATGCGTGAAGAACAGAACATCGCCTCGGAAGATTGTTCCATTGAGGCGATAAGTGTCTCACCCTGTTTTTCCATCATCTCTCTTTGTGCCTGTGGTATTTCCTGACCGGCGAGGCGAGCTCTGTCTTCTGCGATGACTCTCATCACCCCGGCGGCTTGTGCTCCGCCCATCACGGCCTGACGTGCCGTTGGCCATGAAAATACAAATTCAGGTTTCAGCGACTTGGAACACATTGCATAGTTGCCGGCGCCGTAGGCATTGCCGACGATAATGGTGATTTTGATCGGGCGAAAGTTTGCGACCGCCTGAATCATTTTTGAACCGTGTTTAACCTGGCCCGCTTGCTCCGCTTCAACCCCAACGAGGAAGCCGGTGGTGTTTTGGAGGAAAATCATCGGTGTATTGGTTTGATCGCAGAGTTGCAGAAACTGACTGGCCTTTTTTGCGCCTTCAGGGGTGATAGGACCATTGTTGGTGATGATACCGCAGCGCCAACCACCAATGTGAGCGTGACCGCAAACGGTGTGTTGGTCGTTAGCGGGTTCAAACTCGAAGAATTCAGAACCATCAAATACTCTGGCGATAACCTCGCGCATATCATAGGGAACACGCTTGTCTTCTGAAACGATACCGCGAAGTTCTTCCGCTGGATACAGCGGCGCTACAATGGGTTGATCCGGCGTCAGGCTTGCACCGGCATCTGGTGGGAACTGGTCGAGAATGTCTCTGGCCACCCTGATGCCATCCGCATCATTTTCTGCAAAGTACTCTCCTGTCTGGGAGATAGTCGCGTGCATGACGGCGCCCCCGAGGGTTTCATGGTCGGCTTCTTCTCCCGTGGCTGCTTTCAGCAGAGGTGGACCGGCCAAAAACAAGTGGGTCTGGTTTCGAACCAGCACAACATAGTCAGATAGGGCAACCTGATAAGCACCGCCCGCTGTCGCGTTACCATGTGCAACGGTTATCTGGGGAATACCAGCGGCAGATAGCTCCGCCTGTTGGCAATAAACCCTGCCGCCATCCAAAAAGCCGTGTGCACCCCAGGGATCAGGATCCCCGTCTCCGGCAAGATTGCCACCTCCGCTTTCGCTTAAACAAACCAATGGTAGCCTGGTGCTAAATGCAATCTCCTGTAATCGTAGATTTTTGCGAGTGGTGACCGAGGAGATGGTGCCGCCTTTGATTGCGTAGTTCCAGACCATCGCCAAAACCCGCCGACCTTTCACATATCCGATGCCGACAATCAGATTCCCCCCGGCGGACTCACCCTCCTTGTCGCCGTTCATGCGGAGTCCGGCGATTGAGGAGAGTTCCAGAAAGGGAGCGCCGCGATCGAGCAAATGTGCCAGACGTTCCCTCGGAAGTAACTTGCCTTTCTTGGTTGCGCGCTCACGGTATCGCTCTTCACTCGCTCGAATATTTCTCTCAACGACTCGAATCTTTTCAACATAATTATTCATGAACTCAACGTTCTCGAGATAGGTCTCGCTGCCTGTTTCCAATTTCGATTCAAGCTGACTCATCGTTAACCTCCGTTAATTTCAATTCGATCATCAATTGCCGATTCTTAACCTGACTGCCAGTCTCGACCGCAATTCGAACTACCTGACCATCACCGTCTGCCAGGTGTCGGTGCTCCATTTTCATAGCCTCGACAATGACAAGGGGTTGTCCTTTCAAAACCTTGTCTCCCTCGGTAACCAGTAGCTTAACGACTTGTCCTTCTGTGGAAGCGTGGATCTGGCCGCTACTCCCTGCGTCTGCAGAGGTGGCGGGTAAATAGGTTGTGATTTCAACGTTGAGAATGTCTCTGCCAAAATCAATGCTGAGCTGATTTTTGTCCAGGTAAAATACCGCTTCTTTGTCCACGCCATCAATGCCATAGACGAGTGTGCGGGAATCACAGGTGGAAATTGACAACGGATATGTTTTGCCGTCGACATTGACCTCAAATCCGTTCGCAGTTGCAAGACAGGAAACGGTTTTCTCTGTATTACTAACCAGGAGTTTGTCGGTCACCCACATGGGTTCAGTATTGCTCCAGCTACTTTGCTGTGCGCCTTGCCTATTGATAATCGCAGCGGCGACGGCCAGTTGCTCGTCGTTATTCTGTGACTTCATTTTCTCGAGCAGTTGTTCGCTAATGAATCCGGTGGTTGTGTCTCCGCGAACAAACTCTTCTTCTTCCAAAAGGCTGATTAAAAAACCTTTGTTAGTCGTCAGACCAAGAATTTTAGTCTGGGTTAATGCTCTGATAAGGCGCCGCCTGGCTTCTTCCCGGTCTCTTCCCCAGCAAATTAATTTGGCGAGCATGGCGTCGTAATAGGGTGTGACCTGGCAGCCGCTATGTAGGCCATGGTCGATTCTTACGCCGACATTTTCATAGGGTTCAAAATACTGGAGCTTACCTGACTGCGGCATAAAGTTATTTAGCGGGTCCTCCGCATAGATTCGAACTTCGATCGCGTGACCATCAAAGTTGACAGCTTCCTGATTGCGGGGTAGTTGTTCTCCATTGGCGATCCGCAATTGCCAGTCAACCAGATCTGTGTCGGTTACAAGTTCCGTTACAGGATGCTCAACCTGCAAACGCGTATTCATTTCAAGAAAGTAGAATTTACGGTTGTTATCGACCAGAAATTCGACAGTGCCCACACCTTCGTACTGCACGGCTTTTGCGGCATTTACTGCGGCTAGCCCCATTTGTTGGCGGAGTTCTTCGTCAACAAATGGCGATGGACATTCTTCTATGACTTTCTGGTGGCGACGCTGTGCAGAGCAGTCCCGCTCGCCCAGATGAATCACATTGCCGTGACTGTCCCCGGCGATTTGGATTTCGATATGTCGTCCATCGACAATGGCCTTTTCCAGAATCAGCTCATCGCTGCCAAAGGCGTGGAGAGATTCGGTTCGGGCAGAATCAATCGCTGATTCCAGTTCCGCGAGCTTATGGACAAGGCGCATACCACGGCCGCCACCGCCGGCAGCGGCCTTCACCATCACAGGTACACCTATTTTTATTGCTTCAGCGATGAGGTGTGCAGTGTCCTGATTGTTGCCCTGGTAACCGGGTACACAGGGCACCCCCGCCTTAGTCATCAAGTTCTTTGCGGAAGCCTTGTTGCCCATCAGCTTAATTGCATCGGCAGATGGACCAATAAACGTAATATTGTTGTTGGCACAGGCAGCGGCAAAGTCTGCGTTCTCAGAGAGAAAGCCATAACCCGGATGAATTGCATCGGCCCCTGCGGATTTTGCCGCCTTTAGAATCTTTTCTATGTCCAGATACGACTCTGCCGGTGACCTCCCGCCGATGTTGACGCTGGCATCGGCCAGGGCGACAAACAGGGATTCTGAATCGGCATCACTGTGGACTGCAATTGCATCAAGCCCTGCTGCTTGAACGCTTTCGATAATGCGGCAGGCTATCTCGGCACGGTTTGCGATAAGTATCTTTTTCATCACGTATTTCTCAAATGCAAATTAATTACCGGGTGTCAGCGGTTGACCTGGGCTGCAATTTCAGCGGGTACCTCGATCAACTTGGCCCTCAGGTATTCACCCATGGTTTTTGCCTGGCCATCGATACGTACAGAGGAGGAAACACCTTCACCGAGAATGCCGTGGATATAGAAATTCAGCGCAAAGAGATTCGGCAGGTCAAAGCGCTCGATTTTGTATTCCGCGGTGTCGGCAAGCAGTTCTTTAAATTTATCAACCGTCAGGAACTCGTGGAGAAAACCAAATGCTTCCGGGGTTTTTGCCCATATGCCCACATTGGCGTTACCACCCTTGTCACCGGAGCGGGTGCCATAGAGTCGGCCAAATGGAATAGAGACAGTTTCGCCCTGTGGGTAAGCAGGAATTTTTACCGGCAGTTGTTGATAGTAAATTGGGTCAAGACCCAGTTGGTTGGTTGGAACAACTTCAATTGATTGGCCGTCAAGGTGAACCGTCTCGACAATATGTTTGCTATCAATGAGTGCCGGCCAGTAAGAGATAAATGCGCCACCTGAGCCCGCTGAACTGGAACTGAAAGCGGGAAAGTTTGCCAGGGCGAGTTCAATGATTTTGGCTGAAAAGATTCTGCCTACCAGGTTTGGATCTTTTGATTTTACATTGATTCTTAATCTGGCATAAGCCTCTTCGTTAGTCTTTGGGTCTTCTTTGTCATTTCTGATTAGCTGGATAACAACTTCCTCAAATTGATCTTTGCCACCGACAGACTGAAACAATGTGTCAGTGAATATCGCGGCTTTCTCTTCAATGTCGAGACCGGTGAGCAGTATTTCCATAGAATTCCTGAAGCCGCCGGCGGTGTTTATGCAAACCTTGTGAGTCGGTGTTGGACTACTTCCTCGGCAACCGGAAACATAGACCCTGTCATCCCCTTGTTGCTCAATCTTCAGGGTATCGAAGTGCGCGATGACGTCGGGGTTCAAATAGGCAGGAGAGCTAATCTCATAAAGCAGCTGCGCCTTGACTGTGCCAACCGAGACCAGTCCGCCGGTCCCTGGATGTTTGGTAATGGTGAAGTTGCCATTGGCTTCAATTTCAGCAATTGGATATCCCATATTATGAAAGCTGGGTACTTCCTGAAAAAATGAATAGTTACCGCCGGTTGCCTGTGCGCCACACTCGATGATATGACCCGCAGCCAGTGCACCGGCCAACGCATCGTAGTCTTGTCGCTGCCAGCTGAACTTCCATGCTGCCGGTCCAATGACAACCGCTGCATCAGTCACCCGCGGGCAGATCACCACGTCAGCACCCATATCAAGTGCGGTTTTGATACCCCAGGCACCGAGGTATGCGTTTGCAGTGACCGGCGGTTTATCCCCCTCTGCGAGAATCTGTTGGGTGTCTATATTTTCAAACAGCTCGCCGCTGGCTTGAAGTTCCGCCAGTCTGGGCATCAGGTCGTCGCCGTCGATGTAGGCAACCTTTACTCTTAACCCAAGTTCCTCTGCAATCTCCGCAACCGCGGTTGCCATACCGGCGGGATTAAGACCTCCGGCGTTAGTCACTATTTTGATGTCCTTTTCTACGCAGCTTGCCAGTACGTCGCGTAGTTGCTTCAGAAACGTGCCAACATAACCCGTATCGGGTTTCTTCATTCGCTGGTTGTATAAAATGGTCATGGTAAGTTCGGCGAGATAGTCACCGGTCAGGACATCAATGGGGCCACCCTCAACCATTTCTTTTGCGGCACTCAACTTGTCGCCGTAGAAACCGCTACAATTTGCAATTCGGATTACATCTGTCATTTTCCAACCCTTCCCGGTTCGTGGAAATACCTGCTTTGGTTAATTCGTTATCCCCTCGGTTCTTGACGAAGTGTAATCAGAGGCGATATCAAGGTTACCCACTTCTTGATGTAGGCAAGGCTCTTGACGCTGTCGTTGCCATAATGTTCCTGAACCAGCAGTCCTCTCATAAAGCTGCGGGTCATATTGAGCAACATCACAACTTCTTCGTCATCACCGGATATTGATTCGTACTGGGCTAAAGCTTGCTCGTCCAATGCACGTCCCCATTCCAGTAACTCCCCTGCGATTCGAGTCTGAAGCAGTTCGTCTGTCCTGGCTGCATTGAGTATTTCCAGCAATGCTCGATAGGCAGGCGTATTGATATATTTTTTCCAGGCTATCCATAATGCATCTTCAACATTTTTAGCTGGATTAGGATCTCGCTGAAAAGGTCGTTCCAGTAATCTGTTAACTGTCGCTGCAATAAGATCTTCTTTTGAGGGATAGTGGTGCTGGAGTGCACCTTTGGAGAATCCTGCATTAGCTGCCACACGATTCAAAGATGTCTCGGCATAGCCCACTTCCACAAGTAACTCAATGGTGGCTTCGCAAATAGCACCCCGAGCCCTGATACTTTTAGTTTTTTGTTTGCCGGGATTACTGATCGAAGACATCCGCGCTAGTTTTCCTTGACCCATGCAGGTTTGCGCTTTTCACGAAAGGCTTTCATCCCTTCGGTACCTTCCTCGGATTTGAACATGCGGACGCTCCAGTCTCCGGTCTCAGCGAAGCCCTGTGCTATGTCGATTTCGGAGATGCGTCGAACGAGCTTTTTACACTCGGTGACAGCATTGGGTCCACCGAGGTTAATCATGTCGATCTCTTCCTGGACCGCACCTTCGAGTTGGTCCTTCGGAACAGCGCGGTGGGCAAGTCCAAAATCGACCGCCTGGCTACCGGTGAAGCGCTCGCCGGTTAAAAATAATTTCATGCCGTGGTGGGTCCCGAGTTTGGGGAGACATACCACTGAAATAACAGCAGGTATCACGCCTATCCTGACCTCGCTGAAACTAAACTGAACATCTTTAACTGTAACAACAATATCTGCTGCACCGACAAGCCCAAGTCCACCGGCAAAGGCGGCACCATTAACGGCAACAATAACCGGCTTTTCGCTGTCGAGGATGCTGGTCAGTACATCAGGGTATGGCACGGATTGGCCACCCCCATCGATTGTTTGACCTGGTGGGCTTTTTAGATCTGCCCCTGCACAAAAGGCTGTGCCGGTACCTGTAATGACGATCGAGCGTACGGCGGGATCTTTATTTGCATTGATCAGGTGGGCATAAAGTTCGTTGACCAGAATCGCCGATAATGCATTACGATTCTCCGGCCGGTTTAAAGTGATCCAGGCCGCACCTTTACGGATCTCGTATAATGTTGCTTCTGTCCCAGCCATCGATATTCTCCCTGAATGGATTATTCGAGGGTATCAGAATAAAAAGCCATCCGGAAGGTTTTTTTATGCCATGCTCTTCTGAAGCCAGTTTTTAATATCAAGCCATGCAATCACCAATTATTCAGCGAGGCTGGTGGCGGCTGGGGTTTCCGTTTTGAGTCGCGATAATCCTATCTGAATCGATGTTAACGCCTCAATCATCAGCCGCTCATTTCCTTGCCGCATCGCACTCTCGACGGTTCGAAACTGCGATGACACCAGGCTCATGCCCAGTCCATCGGTATATTTGCTGGTCCATCGTGCAATTCGACTCAGGGTTTGCATGTCGCCCTCGGCCCGGGCGATTTCGATTTCCTGTAGCTGATTCTTTAGCTGGGTGAAAAATTCTCCACGATCATCTTTTGATCCATAAGGCGGAAAAGCATTGCTTCCCGGTTCGGCGCGCACGCTTGACACAGCCGTCGCCAATTCAGCTGTTATCCGGGAAATATTTTGTTCTATCCGCTTAATCGTATCGTCAGCATGCGTCCGGTTTTGTTGCGCCAGGCTTATTACCTTTTCCAATATGCTGACCGCTTGCTGTTCAGCCAACTCAACAGTATTTAGCTGCTGGTTCATTGCGGTGACGACGCTATCGATTTCTCCATTGAGGGTTGAGGTAACTGTCGTTGTGGCTGGGTGTGCAGCTAACGCAGCGATGCCTGCTCTGGCGGCAGGAACGCTGACTTCCCGGCTTTTTATCAGTCGCATGCGGAGTTCAATCAATTCATTAATGTCGCTGTTGTTCAGGGTGACTAATGGGTCTGACAGTGGTAATTGAGCTGTGAACCGGATGTCGGTACCAAATCCAAATTTACTGGAAAATTCGATCTTTCCCTGCATCCTCGTGGCAAGTTCGTCAGCGGTTTTGAGTCGCAAATCCACCTGGCTAGTTGAATCGCGGACCTGCTGCAGTTCATCTTCATTGAGTAGTGCTGATTCATTCAGACACGACAGCGTGAATGCTCCCTGCTGATACTCTGCCTGAATGAGAATGTGCGCTACATCATCAAGACTAACGGCCTTTTGAATGATGATGCTCAACAAGCGATCTATGGAAACCGGATCTCCGAAAACGGCTGGTAGGATCGAAGTGGCTCTGTATTTGATGGTGCTGAGTTGATGCAAACTCCGAGCATTGTTAACCACCGTCACCATGAGCGCAGCAAGATCAATACTGACGAGGCTGGTAGAAGGGGACTTGTTTTGCTCCAGGACAACAAGATCGCTAATAAGATCCAGTGAGTTCCTGCCACTGACTTCAGCTGGCGCCGGGAGATCAGTCGGTTCTTCATCCGGGATTTCTGTCAGGTCTTCAATCGCTTCGGTTTCCCCTTCAGTTACCTGGGGGCGCTTGGGTTCATTTATTGTTTCAGTGTTGACGATTGGACTTTGTTCCAGGACTGGCTCGGGATCTGACGCCTGCTCCTCGGGTTTCAGCAGGGTAGGAGGAGCCTGCCGGGCACGCATCATAAAGAACACAATGATGCCAATAAGAAAAACAGCCGCCAGGAGCGCACTCCACTGAAAAGGCGAGAAAAAAGCCGGGCTCGTATCGCTATTTGCCAAACCGGATTCCGGTTGTTGCCTGGTTACTATTTTTTCTGGTAAGGCTGCCGGAGTGGAAGACGTCCGGGGGCTTGAGGGTACAGCTAATTCATTCTCGATTAACGTGCCTTCTGTCAGACTTGAATCAGGACCTGGTGGCTCTGCCTCCTGGCGTGCTGATTCAAGGGGTGCTTGACGGATTACAGATTCATTCAGGTCAAGTGGCTGCGCGATTGAATCGACGACGCTGTTAGCCTGTGGCGACGACTCTCCTGTGACTGATTCATTAATAACAAGTTTGTCGATGGCTTGCTCTGTGTCTAGTATGCCCGGTTGAACCGGGTTGATTCCATTGTCTGCTACGAATTCCGGAATGACTTCAAGTTCGAGTGAATAGCCTACCAATTGTTCGACAGATGTCACCAGATCCTGAGTCGCGTCTGCATTGGTCGAGACCCAATAACGTGTGACCTTTTGAATTTCCCGGGGTAATGCCTGAAAACTAAAACCTTCATCCTGCAGTCGACTCAAGCGTCGTTGTGCGCTGGGTCCCAGGCGCAGGTAGACCCCGGCTGAGACTTTGCCGCCAAATTCACCTGTACGCACGTAGACGACGTCGTCAATTCCCTTGCTCCGAAGTTCAAGCAACAGAGCTTGACCCAGCTGGGGCCCCAGGGAATCTGAAACGATAATATAGTCTACGGGCAACTGTTCGACCCGGGACTGTGTTCGAGTGGGGGCAATAATTTGAGCAGCATACAAATCTGCATCTGTAAGCGACAGGAAAGGACCTACTTCGGTCGCGCCCACCGAGATTTGGGGCAACGCAGAAGTCATCACCAATGCAGTCGCGAGGAAAAATGCCTTCCGGATTTTTAAAATCGAAGTAATACGGGGTTCAGCAGTTTGGCGACAAATTACCATTGTTTTTAGCAAACCGGTCATGGTTGCGTTCCTCAGTTTTCAGGACGCTATCATAAGTCAAATCGAGCTAACAGACATGTTGAACAGGATGTCCCGGGTAAATATTTATCCCGGTAAGTGACAAACCACTTCAATGTTATGCCCGTCTGGATCCAGTACAAATGCACCGTAGTAGTTTGGATGATAGTGTGAACGAATACCGGGCGAGCCATTGTCTTTTGCGCCTGCGAGCATTGCAGCTGAATAAAATTCATCCACCTTTGATCTGCTTTCCACGTTGAGTGCAATATGCAGTTTGCCATTTGTTGGATCAGCCGCCGCTATCCAGAACCATGGTCGTGAATCTCCGTAGGCTGCAACTTCAACGTTATTGTCTGCAGATGCTGGAATATTAACCAACCGGGTGACGCCCAAAGGAGCGAAGGCCTTGTCATAAAACGCAATAGATTGCGCAAAGTTGCTCACTCCAAAAGTGATATGGTCAATCATCATTGTTCTCCATTAGTGATATTTATTGGAATCAGCTAATTGTTATTTCTTCTGTCTGCCTGAAAGTTATGCAGGTTTGGACGTTGCTCGTTCACGGGCGCCGCCAGCACGGATGAGGAAAGGCCCGATACACGCGACCAGCATGAGCCCGGCCAGAAGTAAAAATGCGATCTTGTAACTGCCTGTTGTATCGTAAATAAATCCGGCCAAAGGCGAAGCAGATATTACCAGGGGTAGCTCTACAAGGCGCAGGATGCCGTTAGCTTTTCCAAATGATGCGTTACCCACAGCCACCGAAAGTGCAAATGTGCGTAGCGGACTCATCCCTGATAGGCCAAAACCATACACGACACCAGCAAGCAGGGAAGTGTAAAAGTCGCTGGCGAGAGCTAACAATACCAGTGAGATCGCCTGAAACAATAATGCCATCCAGATGGTTATTCTGGCTCCGAATAAATCTGACATCCAACCAATCACAGGTTTGCCAAGCGCCGCAAATAAAGCTGTTGCGGACAAAATCACAGCGGCTTCTGAACCGGGTAAGCCGATATCCTTCAGATGGCCAAACAGGTGTAGCATGACCGCCGAGTAGACGCAGCCCATTGCGCCGAACATCAGGCCAATGCTCCAGAATGCCGGAAACCGAATCATCTCTTGCCAAAGCCAGATTCTGGTCTCCGACGGGTCTTCCGGTTCAGTGGATTTGTGAGCTTCTGAATAAACATGGCCATCCCTGACCTCGCCTATATCTTCGGGGCGGTTTTTCAGGCAGAAAATCACCAGAGGTACAAGAATGCTCGGTACTATAATTGCAAACACAACAAAACTGCTGCGCCAGCCTATCGCCTCTACCAGGCTGGTGACGAGTGGCGGCATGACAACGCCAGCCAGGGAGGCGCCCAACACCCCAAGAGAAATTGCTCTACCCCGCCAATGGTCAAACCAACTGATAATTGTCCTGTGCCAGGCCAGATTGCCCATACAGGTCATTCCAAGTCCCATACCGACGCCGACAACAAGATAGAACTGAATGAGATTCTGACAAACCGACAATAGCAGGTATGAACTGGTGACCAGCACTATACCCGTCAGGATGACATTTTTGGGAGAGTACTTGTCCAGTATGCTGCCGATAAAGGGTGCTGCAAAAGCACTGGTGACTGCTGCGATAGAGAAGCCCATGGCAATCTCAAACCGACTCCCCCCTGCCAGTTCTTCCGCCAGAGACGGAAGAAAAACACCGCGAGAATAGGAGTAAAATCCTGTGCCAAGGAAAGTGAGTATGGAACCGACGAGGACAATAACCCAGCCATAAAAAAATCGCCCAGTGGGCCTGGTAACTTCTGTCATTCGGAATCCAATCAGTTACAGAGTTGGAGGAGAGCCACAACATGAGGCGGCCCCACAGCCGTGAGTCTCCAAAATATACGCTTGTGATTCGGATGGAGCAACATCGTTCGCCATGCATGGATTGAGATCGGTTGCCGATACACGGCTATGTTCTCGCAAATTTTCGGATATAAAGCAGGTCTTTCGATTCCGGTGAATAGCCAGTTTTTAGCAGGCAAGTCAGTGATGGTCTCTGATAAGGTTTAAGTTTTTGTCTATACTGGGGGGAGGTTTCACTAAATTCAGTTTTTGACTGATTCGTTACACCCTTTACCCTAAAATATTGATATCGGGTCCAGACCTGGCGACAGGAGCGTTCAAACAACAGTGCACAACATGGAAGTCGTGATGCTATTTGTTGGGAATGTGGCTATCTATGCTGCCTTCCCGTTTCTGTTTGCCTATCAGAAATCTCCCGCTCGAGAAGTTTCGTTCTACGTTTATATCGCTGTGCTGCTGGTTTTAGGTGGCTTCTTCGGTGGAGTATATGCTTTTCCCTTGAGCCCAACGATCTCTGTATCCGGCGGAAACGTCCTTTACGGTGCCTTCATGATGAGCATCATATTGTTGCTGATTGTGGAACATAACCTGCGCGTTATTCGAAATCTTGTCTGGATGGTTGTTGTGGTCACGATATTTGAGAGTGTTCTGTCCAGATTTTTCACCCTGATTCTGTCACACGACAATATTTCGAACCCCTATGGTGTCAATGTTGAGGTCTTCGATGTTTCAATTTGGGTGATGGTGCTTGGCTCTTTGTTAATTCTCTCAGAGTTGGTGCTGGTGCTTTTTGTTTTTGAAAAGCTTAAACAACACATTAGGCGATTACCCTAGCTTTCTACGCTATGTGTAGGCTTTTACATCTTCATCATGTGCTTCGACGGAATCCTGTTTCCTTTTTTGTTTATGGGGCTATCGCCTGAATTTGTTGACATTGTACTTGGTGGCGTTAAAGGCAAGTTCATTACCGCAATCGCCTTTAGTTTGCCCATGTTGCTCTTTCTCTTCGTTTATCGCGCCAGGTTCGCCAGTTATGCGGAACAACCCCTGGAACTAAAGAACCTCAGGTTGATGAGCAGGAACAGATTGGTTGAGGAAGTGGAACGTACCAGAACATACCTCGAAATGAATAGAAACGAGCTTCAGGAGGTGCTGCAGCGTTTATCCATTGCAACCAGGTCAGCCAATATTGGAATTTGGGAATGGGATGAAACATCGAAGAAATTAATCTGGGATGCCAAGATGCGGGAAATTTATGGTGTGGATGCCACGGTTTCCGATATCCATTTGCCGGTATGGCAGGACATGCTACATCCCGATGATGTTGATGCAGCGCTCGTTCTACTTAACCGAAGCACATCGTTGAATGGGGTCGCCTCAGCCAGGCTGCGGGTTAGAATTGCCGATGGTGATGTGCGACACATGCAGGTTTATGCTAATCAGCATGTTGACCAACATGGAAATTTAGTAAAAATTGTTGGCGTCTCCTGGGATGTGACGGAACAGGTCCAGCTTCAGGCAAATAACGCAGAGCTTCAGGCGCAGTACTATCAGTCCCAAAAAATGGAATCAATAGGTCTGTTGGCTGGTGGAATTGCACATGACTTTAATAATCTGCTGGTTCCTATCATGGGGTACGCCGACCTTGTCATGATGAGTCTCGAGCCCGACAGCACCATACACGCTGATGTTCAGCAAATCAGAACATCTGCAGACAGGGCAGCGGGCTTAACCAAACAGATTCTTGCGTTTAGTCGTCAGCAAGTATTAGAAGTTGTTGATCTGAATTTGAACGAACTTGTGGTTGAATTTAGTGAAATTTTGGGGCGGCTTATCGGTGAACATATTGAGTTTTCGACCAAGCTTGATCCACGTATCCCGCAGGTAAGAGGGGGTAAATCCCAGCTTGAACAAGTTGTATTGAATCTGGTTGTCAATGCTCGCGATGCGATGAGGTCGGGTGGAAGTATTAGTGTAGAAACGACCAGTATCAATCTGGATAGTACCTATGTGGGATCTCATTCTGGTGCGACGCCGGGCCTGAATGTGATGTTGTCGGTCAGTGATACTGGGTCTGGTATGAAACCTGAGTTGCAGGAGCGAATCTTTGAACCCTTCTTCTCAACCAAGACTGAAGGGGGTGGAACCGGACTTGGCCTTGCCACCGTGTTTGGCATAGTTAAACAACATAAAGGTAGTATTTCGGTTCACAGCGAGCCTGGGAAGGGCACAACATTTAAGGTTTATCTCCCTGTTTTAGCCGCCTCCAGCACGCTCGCTTCAATCGAGGAAATCGAGACCGGGACCCTAAACGGCATGGAAACAATCCTGGTTGTAGAAGACGAGGATGCGGTCAGGTTTTTGGTATCCGATACCCTCAGGGCACATGGTTACCAGATTCTGGAAACTGCGGATGTTGGTATTTGCAAAGAGTTGATTGAAAGTTGTGATTCAACGGTTGCCTTGCTACTGACGGATATGATTATGCCGGTAATGAACGGAAATGAACTCTACGAAAAACTCCGGTTCGATTTTCCTGATCTGGGTGTGCTCTATATGTCCGGATACACGGGTGAAGGGGTGCTGGATGACAATAAGTCGATAGATCATAAGCACTATCTGCAAAAACCATTTGCGATACGGACACTACTCAGCAAGGTGAGAGAGGTACTCGACCAGAGGGATCAAGTTGACAAAGATGTTTATGATAAGTCACCTGTTACGCAACCGTAGTGGGCGGACGATACTAGCCGTGTGTACTTTCTCAGTACAGAATTAGGGTTGAGATTGCCACCTGGCGGCTCTAGTTCCAACAATTTCATCCGGCGTGTCAGTTCCTCGCTCTCAACTTCCAAATTTAATTCTCTCGTAACAGGATTGATTATAATGGTGTCGCCTTCATTTACCGCCGCGATTGGTCCACCTCTCGCTGCCTCCGGACTGATATGGCCGATTAGAATGCCGTGGGAAATTCCCGAAAATCGGCCGTCGGTAATCAGAGCAACATCTTTGCCAAGACCGCGACCTTGTAATTGAACAGTTAAGGCGACCATTTCGGGCATGCCGGGTTCACCTACAGGGCCGACATAACGCACCACAACAACATCTCCTGCAACTATGGCGCCTGATTGAATGGCAGCCATGGCGGCATGCTCGTTGTTAAAAACGCGAGCTGGCCCCTTGAATTCACCTTTTTCCAGGGTTTTTCCCCCGAGCTTTAAGAGACAGCTTTCAGTTGCAATATTGCCTTTTAAAACACTCACGTGGTTGTTGGGAGCTGCTATGGGATTGCTAGTTGGGTAGATAATGTCCTGCTTGCCAGTTTCACTGAGTCGCGGTGTACCTTTCAGGTTCTCTGCGAGGGTCGCGCCGGTTACGGTCATAACGTCACCGTGTAAATAGCCGTTGTCCAATAATTCTTTCATCACAACGGGAACACCACCGATGTTGTGCAATGAAACCATGGCGTAGGGGCCGTGTGGTTGCAGGTTGGCAATTAGTGGGACTTTTTCTCCGACCTTTTGAATCATCTCAACCGTTAGCGGTATTTCAGCCTCTCTTGCGATGGCCAATAGGTGAAGATACATATTTGAAGAGCCGCCCATGGCATAGGCTGTGACGATAGCGTTCTCGAACGCCGCCATTGTCATAATGTCCCGTGGCCGCAGATCCATTTCAACAAGATTTAGCAATGCCTTCACTGATGAATTCAACTGCGTTTTAACGTCACTATGAATATCGCTATTGCTATCATAATCAGCGGGATGAGATGCACCGGAAGGTAACATCATACCCATGGCTTCAGTGATGACGCTCATGGTGTTAGCTGTGAACATCGCGCCACAGGTGCCACTTCCCGGCATGACATTCTTTTCCAATTCGTTAAATTGATCGGTTGTAATTATGCCAGCATCCCTCGCAGCACCGGCTTCCACATAATCAAGGATTGTCAGGTTGTTACCTTTCGTTGCCCAGGGTTCAACACTAACTCGACCGGGTGAACCCGTGCCTGCGTACAACACAAGTCCTGGCACATTCGTTCTTGCCAAAGGCATAATTGCAGCGGCACCAGATTTGTCACAACCTGATATCACCATCATTGAGTTACCTCGATGGGCATGGTGACCTACTTCGACACAATCAGCGATCAGGTCTCGGGATACGAGAGAATATCCGGCATATCTGGAACCCTGGGTCATTGCGTCTGAGACTGCGGGTGCGCCGACCGTAAAACCCTGTGCACCAGCGTCAGCAAGTTGATCGACCAATAGTTCGGCAATTCGATTTACCCTATTATTACATCTGTGCGCATTTGTATGCGGCGCAGCAATGGTAACAATTGCTTTTGCAGCCATTACGCCGGCGGGATCGAGACCCGCTGCATTCATTTCCACGCGTTTGCTTTGCCAGTAGCGGGTGTCTTTGTCCACCATTTCAAAATCCTTTCAGGTGTGCTTCAACCAGTGCGCAGTATGTCGTACCCATGCTAACGAGTGAGCTTAAAAACACCAAAGCTCCCTTCTGCCTCTTCAACGGTGGGAAAATTATTGACTATCTCGGGATAGTTGGGTCGGTATTTGTTTGCGTAGGCGGTGACTATCGGTTCCCAACCGGAGGTGACACGGTCAGCATTTAGATTATAGGTGTTGCCTGCAACTCTCATTTTGACCTTGCCACCTTCACCCAGCATTTTCACCCAACCACTCTCGCTGCTGCCGACCACAAATAGGTCACCGCTGTATTCAACAACCCATATAATGACAACCCTTGGAATCGACCCGGGAACCATCAGGCGAATCTCGTCGACTTCAGCCGTGGCGCCCCATTTGGCAGGTGCCTTTGTTTCAGTGCCACCGATAAAAAAGCCGGGCATTGGGCCAATAGGTGCAAGTGCGATAATCAGGCAGGCGAATAGAAACAGTACCAGTGCGCCGATTTTGAGAAATTTACCCATATGTATTCTCCTGATTATTAATTATCTTGAGGGAATTATGCTCGGTGCGCCATCAGTGCCTCGGTAGAGTCGAGGTCTTCGCGTAATGATCGAGCGCCCAGCAAATAATGCGTGGTCGCCCAGAGATTCGCCAAAACACAAATACAGAGCGCGTAACGCAATGAATCAATTTCATAGGCGGGTGACAACATATCGCTCCAGACGCCTACAAAATATGGTCCGAGGCCCATTCCAATAATGTTTAACATGAATAACAGCAACGCCGAGGCAACCGCTCGCATACGCAAGGTTACCAGGGCCTGGGTCATGGCAAACGATGGTCCAAGGTACATTCCCCCGAGTACAGAGACGACGACAAGCGCGGGGATGACTGCCCATAAACCGTCATACAGGTAGGCTAAAAACTGAAATGGCACCATGACAAGGGTTGAGATGGCTGCGATCCACAGGTACCAGCGACGGTCGCCCGTCCAATCACTGATCTTGTCACCCAGATATCCACCGGCAAATGTGCCGACCGCTCCAATCCCGGAGATCAATGCCAACCAGGAACCAACTTCTGTGATGGGCATTTCGTGACTACGGATCAAAAAAGGAGCATTCCACGTTCCTGCACCATAGCCTACAAACGCGTGAAGCCCGGCGGCAAAGCCGATATGTCTGAATGAGCGACGATGCCAGAGGAATTTGAAAACTTCCCGCAGTGAAGGGGCCGGCTCAACAGATTTTGCAACGGCGGCTTTGACGGCAGCGGTTTCAGACATGCCCCTGGGCGGTTCGCGCAATGTGCCGAGGATAAGGAGCGCCACCAGGATTCCCGGCACACCAACGAGAAAGAAAGTCATTCGCCAGCCGAGCTCAGATGCGCCCCATCCGCCGACAAAGTTTCCAACCATTGAACCGAACGGGATTCCCAGTGCATAGATGGACAGTGCGGTTGCCCTTGAAGAAATGGGGAAGTAGTCTGAAATTAGCGAGTGTGATGGTGGACTGGCACCAGCTTCACCTACGCCAACGCCGATTCTGGCCAGAAGCAGCATCATAAAATTGCTTGCAGCGCCGCAGACTGCAGACATGGCGCTCCAGATGATCATGGAAATCGCGAGAACCTTGGTTCGACTCCAACGGTCTGCGAGAGATGCTATCGGAATACCCAGAGTCGCATAGAACATTGCAAATGCGAGCCCGCCAAGCAATCCAAGTTGTGTGTCAGTGAGCAGGAGTTCGTTCTTGATGGGTTCAAGCAGGATCGACAGGATTGAGCGGTCGATAAAGTTAACGACATATCCCAAAAAGAGGACGGCAAGGGCGTAGTTTCTATATCTTGGCGAGTAAGTGGCGCTCTCTTCACTGGTCTCTGACATGTTTAACCTGCAAGCTGATAATGGGGCCAAGCAAGCACCGACTGTAGCAGGTTTTCCTGGCACTGGTCGACTGGGTATTTCAGTGGGTCTATTTATGCTGGTTTAGAATACGTGTGCCACCATGGAGCAGACCCTGTGAATAGAATTTCCGGGGATCATCGGGGCTCGCCTGGATTGCTCGATAGATTGGATTAAATGGGCGTCAGCGGAGAAGATCGCGGTTGAATTGGACGTGAAGCGGGGCAATTAACAGGTGGGTTATGTGTTAGAAAAGCCTGCAGCGACGCTTGATATGCAGCTACAGGCCTGTGACCATTAGCTCAAGCTTTTAACATAGCCAAAAAAGCTTTCGCGATTAGCCTCTGTGTCTGCCTCTACTTTCCTGGTGATTGGATCAGCAGCCATGGTGGCCCGCCATTTTTCAAGACCGGGGATACTGCTGTTCAGATCAACGCCTGTCATGCCGCCGCCCATGTCTGCGACCATTAATACATAGTACAAATAGATATCCGCCATGGTGAATTCATCACCCATCACCTGGGGGTTAAATGTTGCCAAAGCATTGATGCTATTGATGCCTCGATCAACCACAGCCTTAACCTCGTTAACCAATTGTTCAGGTGCAGGCTGGTTGCTAAAGCTGTAGGCGATTAATCGACGATTAGGTAATTCCAGATACAGCTCAGCCATATGCATTAGCTGCCTGACTCTATTACGTGCTACAGGATCAGTGGGGAATAACGGCTTAACGGGATAAGCGTCTTCAATATATTCACAGAGTACAGATGCTTCTGATAAATGCTGACCGTCATCGGTTGTGAGGCTTGGTACTTTTAGTGCAGGACTCAATTTGTTGTAGCCTTCAGCACTGGGGTAGACCAGGTCTTCCTCGAAATTTATCCCTTTGTATAGCAGCGCATGTTTTGGCATGTTGTAATAATTGCTGTATGAAAATCCATGCAGTATTGGCATTTTGTGCTCCGTGGTTGCGAATCTATTGAAATATCAGGCATTCCAGACATTTGGTTGGTCGGCACTATATCAAATTATATCAAATTTGGACCTGGCGGGTACAGAATCAGTGCTGCCGGACTAGATGGTGCAGACGCGACCGTATCAATCAAAGGTGCAGAAACTGTTGCGATGACTAAACAAATTAAGCGAAGATGAATTGACTAATAGAAGTGAGAGCGCGATGAAAGCTGCAGTATTCCATGGACCAAGAGATGTCCGATTTGAAGAAGTTGAGGAGCCTGTTTTGGCTGAAGGGGAAGTGTTGCTAAGGGTCAAAGCCTGCGGTATCTGCGGCTCAGACCTGCACACTTACCGTCATGGTATGTTCCTGGGGCTTGGCAATCCGATAGACTCGGGTAGAGTACTTGGTCATGAGTTCAGTGGAGAAGTTGCTGACATTTGCGGTGATGTTCCCGGTGTGCAAATAGGGGACCGGGTCATCTCGGTTGGCATGGGGGCAAACGCAGAGTATGTGAAGCTTTCCTCAGCAATGTCAGCAGATTTGATACCCATCGATGACGGCATTAGTTTTGTCGAGGCAGCAACGACTGAACCCCTTGCGACTTCGTTACATGCAGCAAATCTGGGTGATGCCCAGGACGGGGAGACCCATGTCATCATGGGTGCAGGAATCATCGGGCTAGGTATTGTGCAGTGTATCAAAGCGCGATCGACAGCCCGGGTTATTGTTGTGGACTTATCTGACAAGCGCCTGGCCAAAGCGCAGGAACTTGGGGCAGATCACATCGTTAATGCTGGACAATCAGACGCAGTACATGAAATTTTAACCCTGACTGGCGCCGAGGAACTGAGTCTGGTTGATGCAATCGACGGCAAGGTTGACGTGGTTTACGATTGCGCGGGTCTTGGCAAAAACTTTAAAGGCACCAGCGTATTGGAGCAGGCATTATCAATAGCGAGCATCAATGGTCGAGTGGTGATTGTTGCCGTTTTCGAGCAGGACGTTAGTATTGATTACAATATTGTTGTACGTAAAGGTTTAAAAGTTTTGGGTTCCTGGGCCTGGAGTATGGAAGAGTTTGTCGAAGCATCCGAGCTTATTCGTACAGGGAAAATAGACCGTAAGCCACTGGTGAGTCATACATTTCCACTGGAGCAGGCAAGCGAGGCTTATGAAACCCAATTGCTTGCTGAAGAAGCAGTCAAGGTGGTGTTTACACCTTAACTAGTGTCTATCCACAAACTATCTTCGGCGGTATTACTTCCCTCGTAAGTGCCTGTAATATATGCCTAACTTATTTTTCGTTCTGCAGTTTTGACCGAATTTCGTCGGTTTATGGACGGGAACTAACTATTGTCTATCCACAAACTATCTTCGGCGGTATTACTTCCCTCGTAAGTGCCTGTAATATATTCCTAACTTATTTTTAGTTTTGCAGTTTCGGCTGAATTTGTCT
>Ga0206123_10000993_pt1 | contig 27177 bp, 39 predicted proteins | sample Helgoland_Spring_2_FD_160086 | JGI IMG/M metagenome (GOLD analysis project Ga0206123, IMG submission 160086) | Pelagic subsurface seawater microbial communities from Kabeltonne, Helgoland, North Sea - Helgoland_Spring_Bloom_20160316_1 | ecosystem: Environmental > Aquatic > Marine > Epipelagic ...
CTTGATGACGTTGTGTACATCTTGTAAATTGTAAAAACCTTCTTCATCTCTTCTCGCCCTCCAGCATTTGAACCGGATCTCAAATGAACGGACATCAACAAAGGGAAGTATTTCAGATGTCTTAAGATCATACTCTTTGCAAATGTCCTGGATCGCAACTTTCTTTTCAGGAATGTGCCGCCAGTAGGTGACTGTCACTTTGGTATTGTCTGCTGATTTTCTTTGAGTTTTAGTCTTTTCGAACAGTGAAGGATTGGATGTCAGTGTACCGACAAGTTTGTTTGTTCCTATTCCGACCGATTCTGAAATTTCACTAAATGCAATTTCAGGTTTGTTGGTGCTGATGAAGTATTTCTCTATCTTTTTCACGGTAGCAGATTTGGCCTTTCGAACCATTTGCTTCACTCCGGGCTATCTTCTGAATCAAGATTATGATTATTCTTTGCTGCTAGAAGTTCGTCCAGCATACGATCCAAAACATCAGCAAAGGTTTCATACATTTTACCTTCTCCGATTACTTTTTCCCAACTTTCTTGGTAAATTCGTACATTCTTGAATTTGTTGGATGAACTGGCTCCATTTCCCATGATGCGTGGTGGTGTATTCGCCATATAAACAATTGGAACCATTACAAACATGCGGAGGACTTATGGGAGAGAAATAACAGGCACGGTACATGAAGAAGGAAAATACAGACGGGGAACGGCGCAAAGAGCTGACTCATGTTGTTGAACAATACATTGATTCAATGGACATTCAAGCCGAGGACATAGATCGAATAGTCCAACTCGCAGATGAAATTTATACCATGATAAAAAAACAAGGTGGGCAAAAAGATGTTGAGAGTCTTGCTCTAACCATGTTTATGATGGCATCTGTCGAAAATCAAAAAGAAAAAAAGGATCCATACGAATTTGCTGGCTACGCATAGGCATTAAATGGCGGCATCACTTCCTCGCTTCATGCGAATCGGCTACATGCTCGTCGGCAATCCCCCGTTTGTACCATCTGGATATGGAAATCAACTCCGCATGATAGCATCTATGTTGAAAGCGACGGGTCGGCCAGTCGCCCATACCTCTAATTTTGGATTTGCTGCGAAGAAAATGGAATGGGAGGGAATTACACTCTACCCGTGCGATAAATTACCAGGCGTTCTTTCGTCCAAAACTTTAGCATCCCATATCAAAGAGTTCAGGACTTTTGAAGGACTCGATGAAGTGATTGTTGTTACTCTCGGTGATGCCTTCCGTTGGAAGGGACTCATCAACCACCCATACTGGCTTGCACTGGCTCCTGTTGATCATGAGAATGTGAACCAATTGGTCATAGATTCTTTGAGTGGGGCGAAATGGATCGGTTGTTTGACGAAGTGGGGTATGGAATCTCTTGAAAAGGTAGGATTTGATAAGGACGATTTGTTTTATCTCCCCCATACTATTGATGATGAGTATTTTGATTCTTATGACAAAGAATACTGTCGCCTGAAGCTTGGTTTTCCAACAGAGTCTTTTATTGTAGGATTCATGGGTGATGCGAGCCATAGGAAATGTCCAAGAGAAAACATAGGCGGTTTTGCTGATTTTTCAAAGGGCAAAAATGACGTAGTTCTTTTTGTGAAGGGCAGCCGACACCCTCAAGCGATCGATACAAAGAAGATCGCTGACGAAATGGGCCTCTTTTCAATCGTTTCTACTTCGGAGTACGATGAACTGTTAGGATTGACCACAAAGGAAATGGCAGAAGCACTTTCCTCTCTTGATGTCTTGGTTCATGCTAGTTGTCAAGAAGGCTTCGGGATCATACAGGTGGAGGCACAAGCTTTGGGAGTCCCTGTAATTGGCACTCAATGGGGTGCTATGCGAGAGTTGAATGCAAACAGTGGACTACTTGCACAAATAGAACGTATTGAAACAGAAGACGGTGGCGGTAAAATAGGCATTCCATCAAGAGCTGAGATCACGCAAATGCTTGAATCACTCTACACATCTAGGAAAGATTCAGAGGCAAGAAGAATCATAGTGCCAAACGATACAAAGGAATTTGCAAAGAACTATTCGATGGCTAAAATTGGCCCAGATCATTGGCTTCCTTTGCTTCAACAAATGGAGTCTCAAGTTCAAAGGGACATAACCCCTTTTGTAGTCCCCCCAATTAAGGAGGGAATCAAAAGGATAGGTATCATGACAACTTACGATACGCAGTGTGGAATTGCCACATATTCAGCTATGCTGAAAGAAGCTCTTGAGGAAAGGGGAATTGATGTGTTCATTTTAGCAGAGGCAAATGACCCGATGAAAATTTCATCAAAGTTTGATGAAAATGGAGTTGCTTTTTGCTGGCACAGAAATTTAGGAATCTATCAGCCATTCAAGGATGCCGTTGATGGTTCGGGAATTGATTTGCTCCATGTTCAGCACGAATGGACAATTTTCGGAAAGACTAATTTGACTCAGGCTCTATCCGACTTGCCTTGTAAAAGAGTCATCACATGGCACACTCCCGATCCAGAGGGTTTTCGGCAGTTCGGTATGCAGCACGATCGAGTGGTGGACGGCCACATTACTCATTGGGGATTGACGACCGAAACGCTTCGTTCAATGCCGCCAATCGGGGCTTGGGGTGCTGCAAAGCACATACCGCACGGTATCAAAAAACCCGCAATCGTTGAATCTGAAATTCCAGAAGTAAGAAAGGAGGTTGGCGTTCCTAGTAAAGTTCCCTTGTTTTTCTCGTTTGGTTTTTCTAACGCTAGTAAAGGAACACATATCTTGCTTGAAGCAATTGAAATCCTGAACGACGACGATGATTGCCCATACTTTGAAGTGATTCTTGGACTTGGTTCACACCCACTTTTGGGCGGAGGCGAATATACCAAGTCGTTGGTTGAAAGGATAAAAGATGCAGATAATGTGAACATCATCAATCGTTTTTTGACAGAAGACGAGGTTGATTCGTTTGCAGCCGCTTCAGACTTTTTCATATTCCCGTATGCTTTCAATGGACAGATCAACAGTTGTTCTGGTGCAGTTCGTAGAATCGTCGGATATGGCAAGCCCGTTATCACAACAACCGAAGGCCGGTTGAGAGATTTGCTTGGCGGTATTCATGGGTGGAAGGTCGATCAGTTTGATGCTAAAGGTATTGCAGCTGCGATGAAGTCGGCTATCAATGCGCCTCCTGGTTCGAAACTTTACGAAGATTATTCGGGTGCTGTAAAACAGATTTCAGAGGAATGCTCTTGGCCTAATGTCGCCCAAATGCACTTAGATTTTTATGAAAAAATCGCCCCCACAGAAAGTTGGATTTTCCCTAAGCTCCCTTCAAATGATATTTTCTTACAAATGCACAGGGACTCCTATGTCGTTGAGAAAGATGTGACGGAGGACTACTGATGACAGAGAAAATCTGCACAGTCATCTGCATTACAGCAAGAGTTGAAGCTGGCTTGGAAGAGTTCATAGGTTCCGTACTTGAACAGGATTACCCCTTAGACAAGATTGAACTCATCATCGTTGATAAACTCAAAAAGAAACGTCCTGAAATCACGGCGATTTCAAACGAAATCAAAGGTAAGTTCTGGAATGTGCTTCATCTCCAAGATCCACCAACAAAGCACAAAGGCCCCTGCCCTTCCACTGCACGTAACTTTGCTATTTCCAAGTCCACCGGAGATTGGATCATCACCGTTGATGATTTGACCACCCTGATGCCGAATACTGTATCGTTACACATGGAAGAGTTTGAGAAGGGGTTTGATGTCCTTGCTTGCTCTTATGTGGTATCAAGCACCTCTGCCGAAAACATAGTGGACGATCGAGATGACCCAAGAATTGATTCTTTCAATGGATTCTATTATTCGCCCCAAGTCAGGGATAATTGGGCGGCGGTAAATCTCTACGGAATGCACGTAGGTTATAGTAGAGAATCCATTCTCAAAATCAATGGTTATGATTCACTCTTTGATGGCGTTTATGGACAGGAAGACATGGACATTGGCTTGCGCTTTCAAAATGCTGGATGCGTCTTCAAGTGGTGTCCAGAAATCTTGGTAGGGTGTGCAAGAGACAACCGCCACGTTCCTACACATGCAACTATGTTCAAGGACAAGAAAGATGTCCCTGTTGCGTTTTGGCGCGGTACTTACAGATGGAGGAATGATCTTTTGTTAGACATGCTCCCGCGCGTACCCACCCGCATACGGGCGAACCCTGGTTTCGATCTATCAAAGGGGGAGTACCAAAATGGTTAATTTTGACGGGAAGCTTCAATTTGATGCTTACAAGGACGTTTGCCCTATTTGTTCCGAAATCTTAGAAACAGAGGTTTGGCCGAGAACCATTCAGTGCGGAGAACATTTGTCCTCACCAGAAGTTGTACGAGGGGAAATGCCCCCTCCATGCCCTGTGTGTAACAACACCGAGCTTGAAATGGAGTGGATCACCATGAGTACCAAAGACAACAAGGGATTCGTACACAACATGCACTTGCACTGCCCTTCATGTGGGGCTGGATTGAAACGAGAAGGTACTGACGCAGTTAGTGGCAAACCAAAAATCAAGGTGTCCTTTCCACCGAAGGGTTCCCTTGACGATCCAAAAGAAGAACTAGCGATTCGCGCCTTTTTCCGAGTTCGCAATCTGCCGTGTTTGGATGAGGGTTGGGAAGCAATGGGTCCTGGCGTAAGGCCATACGAACGAACAGAGATCATGCAACGATTTTACGAGTGGACAAACGATGAGGCAGTGGCTCAAGCTACACAAGCCGATAACCCGTTGCTTAAAACTCCAAAGGCAAAAAAGAAGAAAAGAAAGTGGTTTTGATTTAGGGTTCTTCTTATATGGCGGAATCACTTCATTTGATTCATGCGAGGCACTGGAACCACCGTAACTGTCACCCGACGATTGAAGAACATTGAAATCACCTACTTGGAAACTGCAACCCCTGACAACCAGGGTAAAGTCTTGAAGCTCTTGACTGAAAAGATCGAGAAGGACATTGCAGAACTCGGACTTGAGTGAAGGGAAAGCGTTAATTCAACGCCACCCATGCGCTAACCATGAGCCGGATGCAACCGCACAGTTTTGTCGGCGGTTCAAATTACCAGAACTTAGGAAATGTTGCTGGACCAAAACATTCAATGACCCATAGTGCGCCCCTTTCGGGCATTGGCACATTTATTGCAGGGGTAGGCACTTTGTCTGCTGTATCATTTCTCTACGGGGTCGTCAAGAAGAAGCCAAACGATTTAATGCTCGGCTACGTTGGAGCTGCCGCCATTTCCACAATGCCTGTGGCGATTGATATGTGGCTCAAAGAAGGCCAAAGATACGGAAACTTATCAGACACAGGTATGCTTGGCACATACATCTCGCTGGCTGCACCTCCTGTGATTGCCATGTTTGCAGGTTCTCAAATCGGAAACTACATCATGAGTGGCGCGCCTAAGCCTCGATCAAATAAGAAATCCTGGTATCAGGGTGTTTCATCAGCTAGAAGGAAAGGTTCTGGTTATATTAAAACCGACAAGAAAGGCTATGTGTCCACCGATGGTGCTTCAAAAAAGAAAGCTGATCAGGAAGCCGCTAAACAAAGGAAAGTTGATGCTCGAAGACCCAAGACGAGAAAGAAAGGAAGGGGCAAAAAAGGGAAGTCTCCGGTTAGTTCACAGCGAAACTTAGAAAAAGAGTTTGTTCTATCCAACGACGCTCTTGATTTGGAATACTGATACTAGGTAGTTTCTAAATAGCGGCCACCCAGTAGCCAGACCATGCCCAAGACCGATTCCAGCGACCAACTGATTCTACGAATCTTCGCATTTCTGTTTGTAAATGCCTTCATGATAGGGGCAGCAGTAGCCATCCATCAGCGCGGCCTATGGTTCCCTGAAGAAGACAATTGGCTGTCAATTGGAGCTTTATTCATGATGGCAGCTGTTTTCATTGAGATGGTCGCATTTATGGCCTACAAAGTATTCTTCCAAGAACGACTTGAAGATCAAGCATACATTTCTAGCATGGTATCTCAAGGCAGACGGCAGATGAAGCGAATGAGTGCGGATATGCAGAAGTTCACAATGGCACTAGACATGGAGAAGCAAAAACAAGCGATGGAAAAGGCCATGAACGAAGCGAAGACTGAAATTGAATCCGTTGCAGATGATGGTTCGATCAAACTGTGAGGTGTTTTTTTGCCAGTTGCAGAACTTTTTCCTGAAGGCAAAGGTAGTGCGGAAATCATGGCACAGGCTTTTGCCACAAAGCACCTATGGGATCATCGGTATTATCGTCTGAAGCTTTGGCTTTACACCACTTCCACCTTTTTCGCAACTGCGCTTACGGTTTCGGCTACGGAACATATCTTCGGATTTTCTTTGTGGCGGTTTTTGTTTTCCCCGTGAAGTTTTGATATAGCGGAATCACCTGACAAGTAACATGACGCAGAGTATTTTCATCGCATCTGAAACGAAACCTGGCAAATCTAAGATTTCTTCTTTACTCAAATCCATAGGATTTATTGAGAGAACTGCAACCCCTCTGTGGAGCTACACATACACGCGCCTACGGGTTGATCAGGTTGATTTCAGGGACGACTATTACGAGGATTCCGATTGGCTCTATGATACTGAGTTTGACACAAAATGGGCAGTACGTATATCTCTTCACAAAACTCACAAACCACACCATGCTGCTCTTTGGAAATCATTGTCGTTGATTATCAGTCAAGTGTACGACGTACAAACTGTTTTCTTCAATCAAGACGGCACTGATGTTCCAGGATCAGAAGCCAAAAGCGCAACCCTGTTTGACACTAATTCTGTAACGGAGATCCCTCAGAAGATTAAGGAACAAGTCACGGAAGCTATTCAAGAAACGGCACAGGAAGTTGTCAAGGCAGATGAAGAGGTTGAGCAACAGGACGATGATTACTACCCCGAACCAGAAGTTCGCTTGGTTTCTATGGAACCTCAAGTTGTTGAGGATGGAGATGAAGAAGATGAAGAGGATGATTGGGGAGATGACTGGGACGACCCAATCGAGTATGAAGATGAATCAGAAGATACCGAAGAATCGGATGATGATGATGACGATGATGATGATGATGACGATGATGATCCTTGGTCAGATGATGAAGAGGACGATGGAGAAGGAGACTTCAACGGTATTGTGACGTGGGATTGAAATGGTTGATGCGGTGAGCGCACCAGTCGCCTACGGAGGCATCCTCTTTCTCAAAGGATTGTGGGACAAGTGGAAGAAACACCGTTTCGGAGTGTACGGCGTATATGCGACTGGAAAAACTACTTTTGACACATACTTGTCAATTCCAGGTGAGATTTACGATCCAGAACATCAGGAAAATTCAACACAACACAGGTACAACAAGAATAAGGGACAATATGAAACTCCAAAATCTTCGTTAAAGAAAGTCAAGTATTCAATCAATGAACGAGTGGCTGTCAGAACAATTGAGAGTGCGGATATTGGAGGACAAACCCAGTATTGGCCTCTGTGGTTGCGAGACATGGTTGAAAGAGATGTTGAAATCGTCATATTTCTTATTGACCACAGACACTTAGTAGATCGAACCAATGTAGAACAACTTGATGCTTTTAATTTCGTAGTAGAAGCCATTGTTCAAAGGAAATTCCCAATGCCAACCAGACGTGGCAGAAGGAAAGGGCGCAAATACACGCCCCGTCTGTTTGCCCTCGTTGCAAACAAAGCAGATATGTGGCTAATGGATGGTAATGGAGAGAGTGATTGGGCTGAAAGATGGAAGAACGACCAGCTTGACCAGCACCCTATCTATGACATATTCCGACCTGGCCTAGATCGGTTACGTAGGGCTGGCGTTCCAAACATCAAGCGTTCAATCAGTGCATTAAGGGGTTACGATGTTGAAGAAACAATTTACGATTGCCTAAGAAATAAGGTGTGAAAGGCGTTTTATGGTGGGAACACCTCGCATGATTGATAGCGATGCAAGTATCTGACCCCCAAAATAATTCAAGTCATTTGTTTCTGCCGAAGCTTAAATTCATCCCAGATAAGGATCCTGACCCTTCGAAAAGGCGAAAGAAAAACATCAAGGCGATTAGGAAGATCCTCAAACCTAAGCGTTCTTTCCCCCTTCTTTTCTTGCCCGCCTACAATGCACCAGGACAATGTTGCGTATCTGGGACAAATTTGAGAAACCTTCCTAGCGATGCCTACGACAAGCTCCTACTGGATCCAGATACCTTTCAACCGATGGAGGGCAGAACGCTTGTGAGTGAATTCTTTGTAGATGCAATAACTGGCATCCCCTCTACATTCACGGCTCGTTCTAACATCACCGGGGGCTATCCCTTGAATAGTTCCTATGCACCCGATTTCTTGCAAATGTACTGGCTTTTGACCCAGTGGATCACACAGGAAGAAACAGAACGTCAAAACAACAACGGTAAGTTTTTCCGAAAGCGGGGCATTTCAATGAAGGTCATCCCGATTCCGATGAGGAAAAGAGACAGACCCCAAATGCTCAAAGACATTGAACCATTGTTTGAGGCTGCACTCAAATATGAAGGCAAGGGCGCACATGTCCATCAATATAGGAATCCTGTTTCGAACGAAGTGGATCTGGCGACCATCACGCTTGACCTTCGAGTTATGAGGCAGAATTCTGCGGTGGATTTAAGCACAGAAGAGGCTACTCCCAACGGAGGCGAGTAAGGATGACATACAGTTATGGCGCGCAACCATCAAGCACCAATACGGGCTACCAGTATCAAGGCGGAAACAATGCTGCCCCTGCACCACCACCAATACCCACTGGCAATCCTTACAACAACGCTGGACAGTACCAACAGAACATAACGTCGCCTATGTTCTATTTTGGGCAACTCGGTTATGCACAAGAACCAACACTCGTCGATGTCATTGCTGACATTGTTCAAGACAATGAGGACATGGGAGATTTTCTGGCAAACGGAGGATTTCAAGCTCTATCAGATGTTGTCAAAGAAACGATCGACAACCGATTAAAGAATTTCTTTTCGGGGTTGGTATTGATTCAAGAAAAGAGTGAAGATGGAAATGTCTTCAGAATAAGTACAGAATTATCGGGAGATGAAACGAAAGCAGTGTTGAGTAAATCTGATTCGGACTTGACAACAGCAATCACAGAAATATCTGGATCTGTTAGAACTGTACTGGTTGATCCAAATCATTCCAGGATCAAGCTTCACCGAGAGGCCGCAAAGACTCAACGAGATAGTGGCCTAATGGGGCAACTTATGGCTGATGCTGTTGGAAACGAACAACAAGGAGGCGGCGTTACTGGCTTCCTTGGAAACATGCTTGGAAATACAGTGCGAGTAGGTTTGGGTCAGCCCCCTAACTTACAGCAGCCCCCAGGACGGTGATTAAATGGCGGTAAAGGACATTCAGAAAGAAGTACGGGGAAAGGTGGACGATTTCATGTCACAGTATATGTCGGAAAGTTCAGTTGCAGGTGAAGCTGGTAACGAAAAATTCACTGCATTGAACATCGTAGATAACTGGTTCAATCCAGAGCCGCAGCTTATCAAACATCTTATCATCATACAGATGATTGCAAGCATGATTGTAGTTGCCTTGTTAATCATCGTAGAGGGGCAAAACTTGACTCCATTTGAAGGCATGATGTCGATCATTGGATTTCTTGGCCTTGCATCATTTACGGCTCTTATGTACAATCGGTTCTAACAGGTGATCTAATGCCACATTGCAAATACAAACCAACTAACAACACAACTGGCTACCAAAATACAACTATTGGCAGTACGGTTGAAGCAAAGCGAAGATACGGTTCAAACATGGGTTTGACTTTGTTGAAAGCCGTCACTTCAAACGAAAATTCAACTGCGAAGGACAGCGTTGTTTTATCTGTTGGACCAATTTCCCAACAACACGGAATAAGGGAAGAAAATCCTTCTGAGCCTGGAACATTCTATCGTAATCCAATCAACAAAAAAAGAGCTGTCACAACAAGTATTTTACTTTCAGGTATTGGACTTGCAAGTACGTACATGGCGATTCAATCCGCAAAGGATTCCCATTTGACCCATAGCTTGATGTACGGTGTTCTTGGGGCGAGTAGCCTTTTGATGATGCCAGATTATGAGGTGAGGTACGGATGAAAGATGGGAAAGTGCATGATGTGTCCAATGGTGGATTGAACGTCAAATTCTTAGGAAGCACTGGAAATAACACAGGCAATGGTGGTGGAAACAACTTCCCACCTTCAGATGCAACGAATTACGACCCCGATAATTACAAAGATGGTCCGAAACCTTTTCGCTATTCCCCCGTGATCGTAGGGGCAACCACAGGATTGCTATCCACATACGCTTTAGTTTCGATGTGGCCTGAAAGAAAATCAACGGGGCTGGTTCTTTTTGGGACAGGTCTTTGGAGCGCATACAACGGCGTGAAAATGTTCCGTTGATCTCATATACACAATTTCACTAGGATGGATGGGGCGAGGGGTCAAAACCCGCAAATGTTTAGCCTCGTCCCACCCATCATTTTCAATGGTTGGCGATCGCTTATGAGTTATTCCCTATCTTCGCCTATTTAATCGGTTCCTTCTTTTCGGTTCCCGGTACAGCATACAAAAGTTCTGAAAGTTTTGAATTCTCTTTCCAAACATCCAAAGGTAAATCAACGCTATTTCGTGGTTCACCAATCTGATCATCAATTTCAATTTCAACCAGTTTAATGAATGCAGAGGGGTTGATTCTATTCTTCTCCCAGTATTCGTCGATCTTCTGTTTCGCAATTTCAAGGTTGAATGTTACACACTCAATACCATGATTGAATCCAGCTCGTCGGGTTGGGCAACTCTTTTTGAAACAATAAACGGGCGAGTTGTGATTGTACACGATGTACACTTTTTTTGGTTTTTTTCCAAATAATGAGAATGAAAATCTACGCTTTGGTTTCTGTTGAACTTGGAGGCTTGAAACAACATTGGTAAGTTCCTGTTGGAAGCTTGTCCTCATTTCTGTAATTCTCTTTTCATACTTTTCTACGATCTCTTGTGTTATTCGTTGAATCTGTACGTCGGATTCAATATCTCTGACTACTGGTTCCTCACTCATTGTCCCACTTCCTGTAAATGGTCGTCTTTGTAAAGTTGTCTTTCTTCTCAGGGTCAAACCTACACTCCTGGCAGCAACCTTTGAACGTTTGAACCGCCCGACACTCTGCATCCAAGCAAATATATCTTTTTACAAGATTCTTGAAGTTTGGAACTACGATCGAAGATTCTGGTAATTGTAGTGTTACGAAATCCCAAGTATTTCCGAAAATATCTTGATCAGATTCATCAAGTTCAGTCGGTGCCATTGACTGTGCATGTTGCTTGGACGCGAAAGGCCCAAAAGCTGCTGATTTTTGTACCATGAAATCAAAGACGCTTAGGCGTAATGGGACTTTGAAATCAAGGTCTTCTTGCATTCTGCTTCGAATTTGTTCTTCATTCATGCTGTAAATCTCTTTTGCTTTTTCGAGGTCAATGGAATACCAACCTTGCACTTTCTTCTCACTCATCATCATCGCCTCTCAGGTTTTTTTCATGTATTTTGTAGTGTACTTGCCAGGGTTCTGGTTCAGTTTTTTCGTGGCTATCTTGGTCAGGCAAGAGGTAGGTTCCGATTATATACAATAGAATGGAAACTACAACTGCGATTAACAATTCAATCAATGTTGGAACCCCCCTTTGAGCGTTCAATTTCTTCCCTAACGATCATTCTTATGTCCGTGTATATTTGATTCATCAAAAGGACACAAATCAGTTTCAAATCTTCTTCGCGCTTCCCCATCACTCTTCCTCCTTTAGCGATGTAACATTGATTTTGTCTATTGAATAACCCATTTTCGCACCCTGTAAATGTGTGGCGAACGCTGCATTCATTTTACTTTCTGGAGAACTAACACCAAAAAAATACCCTGTGAAAAGAGACAAGATCAATGTTGCTTCATTGAAGCCACTGTAAATTACGCCAAACAGGGTAAGACCTGAAAAAATTAACGCCCAAGAGCCAGCACCCGTTTTCACCATCGTATCAGTCTTCCCCAACGGTTCCCGCCATATTTGCGTTTCTTTGCTCTTTCACTTTGGCTAGCAAGAAATCCTTGTATTCGCGCCATCCCAGATAGCACTCTTCACATAGAACAAGACTTTCTTCTATTGAATGGAATTGATGGAATTCAAGGTCATCTGGAAGCTTTTTCCCACAGCAAGAGCAAATTTTGTTTTCTATTTGGCCGAGAGGCGACCAAACCCGAACTGGTCTTTTGTTGTTGGTTCCTTTTTGGCTGATTTTGGTTTTATCTGTTGAGACAATCACACCTTCCGATACGGCTTTTCTCATGATAGCACCCATAGCTCTCGGCTCTTTTGGCGGTTCTACATTGGCTCCTTCAAGATCCGCCCATACTTCGTCGGTTGTGAAGGGAACACCTTTTTTTGCCCTCCACTTTACCGCCTTCAAAGCGATTTTCTTCCAGTCTCCAGGGGCGTTTCGTTCTACTCGATCAATAGCTTCATTCTTCTTCGTCATCTTCAACATCTCCATACAATTTTCCCATAAATGTTTCTTTGTAAGCTGGCAAATGTGCCTTTAGCATACGCAAGCTGGATTCATCTCCTGTCATGGCTTTTTCTACTACCAGGATGAAATCATGCCCTGCTCTTTTGTAGTGGCGCAGCCACCACCGCAGAGTTCGTAATTCTACTTCAGAAATCTTGTTCATTCAAATCCCCCGTCTTCATAACGATTTCATGGCTATAATTGATTTCTAAGATTTCTGCATAGATTTCTTTAGACGCAAATAGATCAATAGTTTGGTCAATTCTTACTACGTAAATATGGAGTGTGGGGTTGATGAAAAAGGGGATGTTAATGCCTTTCTGTTTCCATTTTTTCACAATTTCAAACAACAATTTCTTTTTTGGTTCAAGGTTTGTGTCCCAATAGGGGGAGGGGAAAAGAAGATCAGTAACTACAACCACCTTATCTTTTGAATCAGGAATAAAACCATCATCGTAGTCGGGATCGTTGAGTCGGTCAGAAGGAAATCCATAACCCATAATATCACTCTTCCTCTTCATCACAATTTGGGTAGTCGCACAGAGGGGTAATTCGATAAAATCTCCCACACACATTGCAAGGAACAGGGATAGCACCACACATGTTCATTCCTCTTCTGTTTGATCGAGAATCGGTGTTGCGTGAAGGCCCTTGTATAATTTGCCTTCATACAATTCGCGACGTTCAATGATTCGCTTTATGGTTGCATACTGCCACATTCGTTTGCCATTCCTGGTTAATCTTCCGCCAACAATTAAATTTTCACAAATGGAACCAATTTTGTTCCCGACATCATACATGGAAAAGATGTCACGGACGATCCACGCTTCTTCTTCGTTGATGATTAAGATGCCATTTTGTTCATGTTCTTCATCAATCGCATATCCATAAGGAGGTTGCCCCAACCAGCGACCATCGTTCCTAACTCCAGCTAATCCCATGCGGGTTCTTTCTGCCGTCTGATCTCTTTCGAGTTGTCCAAGAACTGCCATTATTCTGTAAATCGCCATGCCCATTGGAGAGCTTGTATCTATGTCAAGGTCAATGGCGGCAAAGTGTTTTCCTTCCTCGCTCAATCCATTACTCCAATCTAGGGCGTTGAGGATGTTTCTGTGAAACCGATCCATTTTGTAAGCTACTACGATTTCCCATTCGGGGTTTCCCATAAGTTCTTTGAAACCTTCTCTATCCGTAGTAAATCCAGATTTAGTGTCTCTGTAAATTGCCACAACTTCATGTCCTTTCATTTCAGCCCACTGCCGACATCGCCTTTCTTGTTCAGCGATCGAAGCACCTTTCTTTTCTTGTTCTTCGGTTGATACACGGACATAAATTGCTGCTTTCATTTGCTTTCACACATCCTCGTTTTCCCTTATGTCAAATAGGACATCGATAAGGTCTTGAATGACGACTTTCTTGGTGTCCATATTACCTTGCTCAATGACCCCGCAAATCCATTGTAGGGCATCGTCCATTCCATCTTTAATTTCTTGGCGTTCGATCTCTCTATCTTTAGCCTCTTGAATGATTTTCTTTTGAATGTAATCAAAAATGATGTTAAGTAATTCTTGAACTGAAGTGTTTTTCAGATCCATTTTGTTTTCTTTAATGTACATTAGGAGGCTTATCAATGAGTGCTGCATGTATGGTTCCCATTCATCGCCATCGGGGTCTTTTGTCCATCCATCAAGTACCCTCAAGTATTCATTTTCATCAATTTTATTATCATCTTCATTCATGTTATCGCTCCCTTTTCATTTGTACTTTCTTAATTTCTATGAGTGAGATAAGGTGAACATTCTCATTGACGTAATGTGTGACCCAGGTGCGGTATGTTTCTTTAATTTTTGAATTCTCTTCAGACTCAAGCTTTATGCTGTAATCGTCGATCATGGCATTATTTCTTGCCAGCTCATTAAGCAAATCATCTAACTCTCTTTCTGAAGCTTCATCGTTTAGCAAGCCAGGATCTCTTTCAATTATTTTTACCATTTATTCGCCTCCATTCGTTTTTATGCGTTCCACAATACTCGCTGTTGAACTCCCTGATTCGCTTACAATCTTTTCCTGTTGCAGTTTTTCCTAAACAACGATATTGGGAGGGGGGGGTAAGACGGCAGATATAGCAAAGTTTGAAGTTCCCCTTTCGAACTGCTTGGCTTGGCTTCATGTTGTATGTGTTATCGCAGTTTTCACAATCCACTATCATTGAAACCACCATATCTTATTGTAAGTATTGAAATGGATCAAAGGGTTGTGGTCGCTCCATCCCTTTGTTGCTAAAGGGTTCCACTATTTGAACAAAACCCCCTTTGTACGATATAGGGGGTTTGTTCAATCATAGCCGTATATTGCAGGGTATGTATTTACTGAAGCGGTCGGTTTGTATATTCACCCCACCATTCAGATGTAAAATTGATGAAAACACCCTGCTCAACCTACACTCTTTGAAACCATTTCAACAAAGGGTTCTGGTGAAATCACTTATTCAAATTCAAAGCTCTTAAACGAGAGGGTTCTTTCAAAGAGTTATGACCGATGAACTCACCCTTTACCTTCGAGGCTATTCACGAACTACTCCGATCATGAAGAACGGTAAGTACACGGGTAGTCACAAACCAAGAGTTGTGCCTGATGGTTGTAGAACCTTGAACGAACCTTATTTTGCGATTTGTGCTTCAAAGCGAATTGAGCTTTGGGCTGTACCAGTATTGGAAGAAGAAGAATAGAGTGCGCCCACAGGAAGAGGAAGAAGGTTTTTTCAAGATTGAATTAACCCGGTGGAAATGCCATGAGAAAGGCCCTGTGGACGCAAATGTAACTAAATTGCTCCTGTATTTCATCCTTTCCGTTCAAAAAGTGTTGATAATCCTTTTTCGATCAATCGGGTCTGGTTTGACCTGTTCAAAGAACACCAATAGTTCGCCATAGCTTGTGCCGCTAAAGATGTCTGGATCATGGTGCCGTATTGTGTCGCCTTGACCCATTTTAGATTCCCATTGGCCGTTCACTTTTCGCGCGGCATGTTTGACTTCAATTTTTATTCCATTCATTACACCGTACATTGCGACCATAGCTGCATTCGGGTTAGAAGTTGGCTTGTAACCGTGCATGTCGTAAAATTTAATGAACTCGGAAAAGCTCGCTTCTCCGTTATCATTGAGATCTACTTCATTCCAAACCCAACGATCGGTAACGCCTATCGAACGTGCGATGCAATTGTATGCTTTTGTTCTTCTACCAGCGATCTCAATCGGCATACCTGGAAACAATCTGGTGTAAAGCGAAAGCAAATCAGGTGTGCCAAGTGAAGCACCAGCAACGCTGCCTAATGGCATTGACCTTGATTTCCACTCCACAGAGATACTGTCTTCAGAAATCGGACCGCCCATAGCATGTGTGCGGCAAGTCCTTGCACTATGGCATTTGAAATGGTGCATCCAACAATACCCCAAGTGGCCTTCTTCATCCTGAATAGGTTCAGATACAGGTCCGGGCATACACTTTAGCATTGACGGGGAAATGTCAAAAGCCACACAGTTGGAGCAATTGGATTGTTTAGCAGCAGACACGCTTGTTTTCCAAAAGTTTGCCAGGTCAAGATAATACTGCTGGTCTGAAAGGTTGATTGGGCCATATCGGATAATGTCACTTTGGATCGCAGAGTTTCTATTTTGAGTGTTCAAAGTTAGGTTTTGTGTAGCGGCAGGGCAACTGTTTTTTTGTTGGTTTTTTATTGCGTGGATGTTGTATTCGTTCATTTTAACCCCTCATTTGCTTTCTTATTTTCAAACTCAAATCTTCTAAAGCTTGTACAAGGCTTCTTTCAATCGTTTTGCTTCTTGGCTCCCATCCTTCTGGCGGTCCTGTTGGTCGATCCTCAAGTTTTGGGAAAAACCCTGTGTGCGGAAATACCTTGGCCTTGTAAAACCCACTTCTTTGCCTGATCTTTTTTAGTTCTTGAGCTTCTACTCTTGGCGCAGAGAAAATAAATCCAGACAATTTCACTCTCCCATCCAAAATTGTTTCTCCAGTGTCGTTTAACGCCCGCATGAAAGGTAAGGATTCCTCATTTCTCCCCACATAAAATCCAAACGTTTCATTGGGTTGATCCTCTGGACTTTGAAAGGCATCAACAAATCCTGTTGCGTCTTCCTTGCCATTGTCCAACGCTCGTTTTGATGACCATCGTGGTGAACCTCTCGGCAACTCAAGGAATACTTTGGATGAGATGAAACCAGCATTGTCTTTTCCAGTTGCAGAAGTCCCTCTAAATTCTACAAAATTCCCTAATACTTCCAATGGGTCGTTGATAACAAATTTACCTTTCATTATTGGTACATTGCTAAATGAAGTGGTGAACAGTTTCTTGCCAGAAAGGGTTGAATCGGCAACTCCCGATACTGTCATCGTGGTGTTGTTTGTAATTCCTGTAACTGTGCGAACGATGGAATCACCTTCAAACCGAAATTTGGAATTCAAACCGGATGTTGAAAATTCTGATGTGAATTGCGTACCAACTCCAGTCACGATATTTGACCCACCGGAAATAGAGGCCGTACCAGTTCTTTGAAGAGTCTGGTGCATTTGCTCGGCAACTGCTTCATCGGGATCATTAGTCTCCAGGTAGATGTACCAAACCAGTTGTGGTAAACCGTATCTTGGGAGCGATTTGGAAAGCGCATAAGCATAATCAATAAGGTCAGGCCGTGCTGTAACGTTTGCTGCACAACGGAATCTGATAGGAATCCCACTTCGATCGGCATCTGTTTCAAGGTCATCTGACGCAAGGTGGGACAAATGAATGCGCGTCCCTAAACCATCGGTATCAGTGGGCAATAGTGAAGTTCTTAGACTAGATGCCCCTGGTTCTCTAAACAAATTATTTTCTAAAGCTTCATTGAAGGCATTGGCAGCAAATACTGTGATTTGACTTGCAGTTAGGCCAGTGCTATCAATTATGGACTCGAATATAGAAGGAACATCAATTCTCAATACTCTGAAGTTACCAGTGTAGCTCCCGAACGCTTGTGTTTCAGCATACTGATGCTCGGCACTTCCTTTTGTTAGGATCTCAACCGTAAGTTGCATAGGATCTTTATTTTCGATCTCTGGAGTACCAGAGGCAGATGGTATCTCGTCACCGAATCTGTCCACTATTGGCCTAACTGTTCCATCGGAATTTCTACCCGTCAAGTACAGTTGATAGATGAGAGGTACAGCCTCAATTGGGGCAGGGAAGGCAGTTGCGTTAAGGAGTGCTTCAACATGGAGGGGATCTGGTGCCTCGTATCGTCGGCAGTTGTCAGTTGGATCTATCCCTGTTGGCAAGGCTTCGTTTTTCACATTGTCGTTCCCTGTATCGCCAGTTCTTGAAATGTATCTCGGTAATTTTGGTACGGAAGGAATAACATAGGCGTAGCTGTCTTCACTGAGGATTTTTAATTCTTCTATTTCAATTGGTTTTCCTTTGTGTCCAGGTGGTAGTTTTTGAACTACTACAAGTGTGCCTTTTTTGTGATTGTTGAGAAATCCACTCGTAAGGTTGATCGTTGTATTGTTTGCTCCGATCGAAACGCTAGAACTTACTTTGACTGTTTCCCTATACGAACCAACGGCATCCCCGACAATGAGGACATCATTGACATCAAGTTGTACGCTTGGAGATAACCCTTTGATGGTCAAAGAAGTCCCCCCTGCGCTCACGCTCGCGACCAATTCGCTACGAGGACCAAGATCGACGTTGATGGTAAAGGGAGCTACACCCGTAATCCTCCGTAGCCCAAGAGGTGTTTCAACGAGTTCGCCTAATTGGTACGGCTGGATTTGCTGTACACGCCCCATTTTGGGCGAACGCCCAATTCCATTAGGGCGCGTTCGGACGTTCGGATTGGGTGCTGATAATGTCCTTGATTTAGTACCCATTTGCGTAGGTGTGAGAGCCATTTTTCATCAGGCTCCCTCACATCCCATGATGGCTCCAAGAAGGGCCAACGGACGGGCTGTTCCCTTCGGTTGAGAGTCTTCTACGCCTGGACACTTCAACATAGTTCACAATAATTTTGGTTGAAGCATCTAAGTTCGTTAAACGTAGGCGAACTCTGTGGTCGTACCTTCTCGGTGTGTTCGGCTGAAATACGATAACGATTTCATTTGGAGTGTCTTTTGCGATCGTGAAGTTTGTGTAAGATCCACTAGGCAGGGATAGGTCTTGCAGGTCAGTGACTCTAACACCTGAAATTGACTTCCCTAAAGTGTTGTCATAAACGGGAGTCATGCCACCTGTGACGAAACCATCAATCTGCAACTCAATAGCAAGTTTTTCTGGACCTGCTGGTGTGCTTCCGTCTGGTAGGTTTGAGTCTTTTCCGCAGCGAATGACTACGTGGTTTAGATCTCCAGCTTCACGGACATCAATAACCTTTGATGTGCTGTTTGCGTCAATAATGACTTTCCTCTGTACAAAAGAAATTTCTCTCTCATCAACAATGTTTTGGAAAGGAGAACGATGGTCTTCGATCAAAGCGATTGTAAAATCATCATCCATGTCGGTAACAATGTCCATAACTCCATCTGGCCCTACATGTTCGCTCATCTATGATCTCTCCTTGGGTCTATGCCACGACCTTCCGCCCCATAAGAACTTCCTTTTGAACCACTCAAAATGTTTCTGGTCGTGTTGCTTACTTGTGAGATGGACTGTTCCCATTCTGTCCGATTCATTGAGCGAGTACGCATCTTTTTCACGTGCTGATACCAACCATCCGAAGGTGCGTTGTTAGACTGAACCTTCCTCACTGCCTCGTTTGCTGTCGGGATTGTTTCGTAGTTGAATGAACCAGATCTTTGAATCATCCTTTTCACTTCCCTCTCGCCAACTGGCTTGACTAGATACTTGACTCCTATCAAACGAACTCTTGGATTCACTATGTCTAACCCATTGTCCACCAATAGTTTGAATTGAGGTAAGCTTCTTTCCCCTACTCCAATCCAGAGTCCGAAAGTGTTGTTCGGCTCCCACTCAGGGGAAACGTGTGCATCAATAAATCCTGTTTTGGAAAAGGACATTTGGTTTGATTCTGATGCAAAGAACATTCTCGTCCCCGCAGGTTGATCAATGAAGATTTTGGGGCTGGTCAAACCAACCCTGACTCTGTGGGAATTACCGAAAGCATAACCCACATCTGCATAATCTGATGCCGTTGCGTGAACATCTGCGCCAGTTTGATTGTGAAGCCCCTGTCCCATGTTCACGTAGTTCTTGTCAGCTCCACCATTATCAACGCCGTTGGCGACTGTGGTTTCATCAGAGTCCACACCGACGTTTGTTGAACCATCCCTGCCTATGTATGCGGGCATGGCTGGAACGCAAGGGACGACATAAGCAAGACCTTCTGTTTCATCGTCTTTGTTCTCTGGCTCAAGATCGACAATGCTTCTAAATGCGCTTTCAAAGCCGTTTGGTGCAAACAGAATCGTAGCTACTGCTCCAGCTTTGAAGGCTTTTACAAGTGGGCTTGAATTGATGCCTCCTGTGAATTGGTCAATACCCATTTTGGCCGATAGAATTGTGGTAGCGATTGTAGTGTTTCCAGATTTACCGACATTATCTTGGGTCAAATTCACATTGACCGAAGATGCCACAGCCGCAGTGACTTCCAAATCGCCGTTGGACTTGGCAAGTGCGATAGCGGCTTGAACCCTGGTTGCGGCTGTTGCAGCCGCAGAGATTGATTGTGAACCAAACGTGTAAGCAGTGTCGGTTGTTTTGGCTGCTGCCGTAGATGATCCATTGCCTGTGAAGACAACGGTGTTTGTACCATCGCTAATTGTAATTGTCTTTGTGCTGTAATCTCCCGCAGACGTTCCAATCATCTTTAGGTTGGCTGTTGCCGCCACGCCAGCGAGGTTCACTGTTCCAGTTTTACTGGATATGGAAGTCGTAGTGCTGGATGTGACCACTTCAAGAGGCTCATTGGACTCTCTGCCTCCAATAAGGATTCTGGTGCCAGCAGGTATGCTTGTGACACCATCTTCAACATTCTTGAGTTCCAAGGAAGTAGAACCTGCTGCTTCAGCATTAGTGAGGGCGCATCTTGGACCCATGTACACATCGTAAGCAACAGTTTCACTCGTAATGACACGATACAACCCACGTTCAAGCATGATAAGTTGGCCTGAATGGAAGCGTTTCGGCTGAATTCCCATGTTGGGGAAATGGTTTAATCTACCGAAAGTAGATGTGTGGATCAGTTCGTCTGCTGGTCTTGGTCCTGGAGCCGTAGCTCTGGACTTTGTGTTGAGTTGCGTAGGGGTCAAAGCCATTTTGCTTCACCCCCGTCTGAATAAGGGTGTGTCAATTGACCCACCTCAATCCTGTGCGTAGTAGTCAGACCCGATGCTAGCACTCGTAGGAAGTCCGTAAGCAGAAATCAGCTTGTATCGCAATTTTCCATTTTGTTGTTTTCGGATGTCTTGGATTTGAGCTTCGCTCAATGGGACAATTCGATATTTTGCACCTTCTAGGTGAATGACTGGGTTGAAAAGTGCCTCCCCGGATGAATTGACATATCGGAAAGCTGGCAAATTCGATTCTCCAGAACGTAGCCAGATTTGGAACGTGTAGTTTGGATCGTCAGCAGGGGAACTGGTGACATCAATGAAACCAGTCTTGTCGTCGTTAGGAGCCTCATCAGCGCGCCACCTGGGGATTCCCTGGGGATGCTGGAGAAAGACGGATCCTGAAATGTCACCGACGTAATCTCTTCGTGCGCCACCAATGGTTTGCGTACCTGCGACCAATGTAACTGCGGTAGTGTCGTTTGGGAACCCTACACCATCGTAAGTCCCTGATCGAGTAATGAATTTTGGTTGTCTGTACAACGATGGAACAAGCTGGTACAAATGACCTTGCAATGGTTCCAAATCTTCATCTACAAACATACCACTGTCATATCCATCGGACACTTCAGTACCAGCAGTATTACCGTTTGCGGTAACTACCAGATCGTATGTCATTCCTTCAACGGCTTGTACCATGTAGTACCCGCCCTGTTCGCCAGCGAATTTGATGATGTAACCTACCTTCAACAAATTCTCTTGGTTGTTCCAGCCTCGCACGGTCGGTGATCGACCGAAATTTACTCTTGCCATATATTTTCATCTCCTGTGTTTATGTGAGTCTTGCCACCCCGTAGCCCATAACCATTAGCCCTGGATATAGCAGTGCTTTTTGCACAGTACCCCTGCCTTGTGTTTGGGCGAACAGGCCGCCAAGAATAAGAAGACCAGAAACGGTCATCATCGCCCCGCCGCGTTGTAGAAACGGCGTGGGTGTGGTGTTATTGTGGGAAATGCCCAACGGTTGAGCGTTACCTAAGAACGGGACATTGGCGGCAGCACCCAAGTTGGATGTGTCGCCCGTCATGTGCTTTGTGTAAGTCGTTGGATCCATCCTGTCACCTCTCGGCTTCAGGAAGAATAACCGGATAGACTTGCAATAACAAGTCCATAAACGGAGCCAACTGCTAGCCCACCTGCTGCGCCACGAAGGAGCTGTTCGCCAGTTCCTTGACGTGTCTTGATTCCGACTTGCTTCTTGAAGTATTTGTCAAAGCCCATCAAACCAACGCCAGCGATGGTTGCTGCGGCCATTACGCCACCTGCGATTGCTCCACCTTTTGCAAATTGCTTGACCTTTGGAGATCCTACAATGTTGCTGATTGACATGTTCATGAGAGGTTGTGTGTGAGTCGCCCCCAATCCAGGATTGAAGTTCGATCCAAGCTTGGCTCCAAAGAAGCCGTTTGGTCCCGTCCCGTTTGCGTATGCGTTTCTGCCACCTGGGTAGCCCATTCCACTGCTGCTGCTTGTAATTTTCATAATATCACCTTTGAAGGCTCACGCAGGGGGTTCCCGTAGGAACACCCGGTGTGAGTAAAATCAGTAGCCTCGGACGAGCGCACGGCAGATTAGTACGATTGGAGATCCAGCGACACCAGCAGTTGCGTCTTCAGCAGAGTACACGAAATTAACCGTGCCACCTGCGATTTGACTTACTGCGACGTTTGCTGGCTCATCAACCGCAGCGTTACCTGCTGCGTCTTTCAGTGCCATAGAGACTTGTGCGGAAAGGATAGTAACATCGTCTTTGTTGTCTCCGTTGCCGAAAACAATTTTGCCAGTAGTACCTGCTGCAACTGAGACTGAACCTGCTCCATAAACTGCACCGATCGATCCAGAGATCGTTGATGCGCCAAGGGCGTGTCCAGCGACAGTTGAACTGTCCGTAAAGTGTGAGCTTGAGCCGACGTATGTGTGGACATGGAGGACGCACTCTTTCACAGAGCTGCCAGCACCAATGTCAAATCCGCCAACCGTTGAAAATCCGATTTCACCTGTATTTGTCATCTTTTTTCACCTCATTGATTGTTTTGCAATCCGCCTTAGCGGTATCACGTAAGCTCCGAAGAAGATTCAGTCTGTTGGATCAATTCGTGGTGTTGTCCGACAACCATTCCGACGACACGAAGCTTCTCGTTGGAGAGAGTGCCAGAGGCGGTCTTGATGCGGAGGTTCCAGGCAATGGTTTTCTCTGGTTCTACTACAAGTGGTTCTTCAAAATAAACCAGTGGTTCTTCGAGGATTTCGACTACTTGCTTATCATAGACGGGAGTGGTGATTCCAGCTATGGCCCACTGTCCTTCCGTGATCGTGATGGGAGAAACGGGGTACTGGTAGCCAAGTACCAAAGTGTACAATTCTTCGAGGGTCTTGAAGTCAAGAGCCTTGTCGATCCATCCAGTTGAAGCTGCGGTCTTGGAACCAGTGGTTCCGAGGGAGCTGTTTGGCACAATCCATTGTCCCTGTGTGTCCAAGATACTGAAGTGATCTGCACGAAGAGTTCCTCGGCCAAATTCACCTTTGCACCAAATACCACGATTCGAGGCACCCCAGTTTGGATATGCGAAACGAATAAATTCGTCGATTTGCACAAGGTATTCTTGAATTACGGCTTGGGGTCGGTCAAAATATGGTCGAAGTTCGATAGGTCATCATCTCTCTGCTGTATTAGCAACCCTCCCATATCGGTAGGGTATATGAAGGCGGTCGGGCATAATCAGTCATTGTGTCCCACAATATCCCACAAAGGGCTAATTTGAAAACGAGCCAGCATACCCGGATTCCCCTGGTACGTTCAATACACCTGGAATGCCCCCCATTAGGATGCTATGAAACACCGACAGTTGTAGAACCAGAGAAGAACATTACCTATTTTGGCTCAATAACAGAAGGTTCAGCATGATACTTGCACGGTTCCTTTGCATTACCTATTTTGGCTCAATAACAGAAGGTTTAGCATGATACTTGCACGGTTCCTTTGCAGATCAGTTTTCTGTAACCTTAAGTGTCTAAGATAGAGAACTGGTCGGCTTTGGTTCTTAGAGAACGTCTGGAACCTGGTGGTCGATCACTGGCGTTGCAATCACCCACTGGCCTTCTGTTATGTTGGATGGTGAAGCGATGTATTGGATTCCTATCAAGGAGTGTCCCTGTTCTAGCTGATCATGGGAATACAGTACCTCATGGAATAAGTGGTCATAGTATGGTCACAGCTTCATTTTATTTTTTGACAGAAGTTTGTCAAAAAGTGATGGGACGGTTTTTGACAGAAGTTTGTCAAAAAAGAGGGGGGTTTTTTCTTATGGCGGCACCCCGTGAGAGATTCATGGCGAAGCCAGCCCCAAACCGCACGGACGTTCGTGTGAGGATTGCAGGGGATGATGCCATCAATCTCAAAGCCTATGCCGATCGACTAGGTTTGCCTTTAGCAACGGCAATGAGAATGCTGGCTCTGGAATCTTTAGCAAAAAAAATGGAAGAGGATCGAAGAGAGGCAGCAGAAAGCAAAGCTCACTCTGATATGTTTAGGAGGCAGTTACTAGATGGTTGAAATTCCTATCGACGATGGAGATGAGCATATTGAGAGTTCAGGCTTAAAGCAGATTGTTGAGATGTTATGCAGCCAGTTGAACATAACAGAAGAACAGCTATGGATGTCATTTAGAATTACTTTCATTTCTTATGCTGGCATGGCTGGCAAGAAAATTTCTGACAAGATAATCGCACGGTTTGAACACAGACTTGCACAATTTATCTCTGGCACGAAACACATGGACATGGAAAACATATTTGAGTGGATCCGTTCCTACTCCCAATCACAATAAGCCAACGTAGCATAGCACGGTATTGCATCTGATTCGTAACCAGAAGGTCGGGGGTTCAAATCCCCCCGTTGGCTCTCACCACGATGAGAGCTTATCTACCTCTTTCAATGAACGATAACCGAATATATCGGATCTTGAACCCATCTCTTTGACCGTGATGAGGTGAAACTGGAGTGTTTCTTGCTCCATAATGCCCTCGATCTGTTTGTGTAGTTTCAAAGCATTGAACTCCCCATCCCCTACGAAAGAGTAGGTGGCGACAGGATTTGATTCATACCGATGGTAAGTACCACTCATAGTGTCAAAGTTTCCGTCAAGAAGTGAACTTAAAGCGCCCTCGAAACGATTCCAGGCATCCTCTTGACCTGGAGCTTCAACTACTACGGACAGTTGGATCTGGCAATCCCCCGATGCAAAGTTATCGCGTTTAGCCACTTCTGCGAATTCCAATAATTTTTTCTTGAACCACAAGTGTTTAGCCAAACGTAGTATTGGAATTACTGCGATCCCCGAAGCAAAAAGCAACGCAGACTCTAGCATTCAATCACGACTTGCTCGAAACGAATTTGTTGCAGGTCGTACCGCAATGGAGGCATGTTCCTTTTTGCATCTTACGGTTGTTTTTGGTCGTAACTATCTTCAAATCGTCGCAGTTTCTTTGTTGCTTGCACTTGAGGCAGTGCATGGTTCCTGTCTTAGCCATGAACACTCTCAAGTGTTCTCGCCATTTAAGCAGTTCCTAAAACCTGGTGATCTTGACATCGGACATGCCTTCGGATAGAAACTTGACTTCTGCCTTGTGAGCAATGAAGTCCAAGGCCAGTACCGCCATGAATGCGCCTACGGCTGCCGAGACAACCGAAGCAGTATTTACATCCATCAGAACACAACCTTATCGATCACTTAACCTTCGGAAAGGTTTTGCGACTTCAGAACAAGTTCACTTTGCGCTTTGCAGATCCAAGTCTAGCACCGAAGATACGTCCGGCGTTAGCACTGTTGTTGTTGTAAAGAGCGTTTGAAGATCCCATGTGTCCGTGTCCCTTACCCATGTGTCCAGCGACAGAGCCGCCATAGATGCTTGAACCAAGTCCGAGCCTTCGTGCGCCATTTAGATTTTGGGTACCTCCACCATTGTTAGGCAGAGGTGTGTTGTTCGTTGTAGGCAAGCTGCGATTGACTCCAATCATGCTTGAGAACGAGTAGCCCGCACCTTGGTTCAGAGTCTTTGCACCTTCAACTGGCTTGCCCATCAACACTTGGTTGAAGGCTGCACCGATGTTTGCGGTTTGTAGCTTGCTGATTGTGTAAGCAGAGGTTCCGAGGACGAGTGCAGTTGGAAGCATGTTCTGTGTTTTCGAACTGAACATCTTTCTGCGCTTTGCTGCACTTAGGATCATTCCACCGACAGCCAGGGTCAGAACACCAGTACCGAGTGTAATGATGTCTTGAGCGTTGTTGCCACTGATTGGGAGCTTGTTCACTACGGATGAAACAGAGTTCACCATTGATGCAGTTTGACCAGAAACCAAGTTAAGTGGGAAGTACACAAGTGCGCCAACAAGACCAAGAGCGACACCACCCATCATGAGAGTTCGCAATCCGCCTTTCAGACCGTTCATCTTTGGAAGTTTCATTCCAAACATCTTGGATGATCTGCGCTTGGAAGTTCTGCGTCGAGAAGTTCTGCGCTTGGAAGTTCTGCGTGCGCCTCTGCGACCAGAGTTGCGCTTGCGTGTTGCCCATCCTTTCTTTGCTGCACGGGAACGCTTTGCTTTGGAAGTACGACGGCTTCTTGGCTTGGTCGTGGTTCTGCGAGCTTTGCGTCGAGTTGCTGGCTTGCGCTTGGAGGATTTGCGCTTGCTAGCACCACGCTTTGCTGCACGGCTTCTCTTGGAAGCGTTGCGGCGGCGAGTTGCCCATGCTTTCTTTGCTGCACGGGAACGCTTTGCCTTGGAAGTGGTGGATCGAGTTGTTTTGCGCTTGGAGGAACTGCGCTTTGCCGTTTTGCGGCTGTTTCTTTTTCTGGTAGCAGCTGCTTTCTTAGCGGCTGCGGATCGCTTGCGCTTGTTAGCTGCTCTTGTACGAGCTGCTTTTTTAGCGGCTGCGGATCGCTTTGCTTTCGTTGAAGTACGCTTTGCTGTCTTGCGACGTGCAACCGTTTTTTTGCCTGATTTTCTTGTAGTTCTCGCCATTTTGGACACCTTTTTTTTAGCACTCCGTCCTCCTTTGGGCGGATTCACCAATGTTAGGGTGCCGAGTGCCATTATGCAGAGCCATGTACGCCACCCATATAAGCAGAAACGGCATCGTTTGGCGTAAAGTGTGTGC
>Ga0206123_10000994_pt1 | contig 27176 bp, 22 predicted proteins | sample Helgoland_Spring_2_FD_160086 | JGI IMG/M metagenome (GOLD analysis project Ga0206123, IMG submission 160086) | Pelagic subsurface seawater microbial communities from Kabeltonne, Helgoland, North Sea - Helgoland_Spring_Bloom_20160316_1 | ecosystem: Environmental > Aquatic > Marine > Epipelagic ...
CTCCGCAATGGCCTCAGTACTGTCTTTGCCATGCTCTTTAGGCTGCTCGCTTGCGTGCTCAGACTTACCTTGCGCAGTCGCCTTGGATATCTCGTTGTGCTCGGTGCTGTTGCCCGCGCTATGGTAGGCAACAGCTGTACCCTTTTGGGAAGCATCGGTTATCGGCGCGGTCACCATGAATCGCGCCGGTGGCAGTTCGGCAGGGTTGGCGGGGTCATAAAATCCGGCGGGCTTGGTCAATACGGCCACTTTTTCCAGGTGCCAAATGGCTTCCTCAGCGTCATAAAGTCCGGCGGCAAGGTGCGCACGCGGATCTTCTGAGAGGTCGACCAATAGGCCGTGCATGCGCTCAATCTCTTTTTCTTGATCGTTAACAATATCCGTTGTGAATTCGAATAATGTTGGATCGTAGGCCGCACCGGGCTGTTCCATGAGCGTCTCAACCATCTCGAGGGCACCTTCGTGATGGGTGATCATCAAGGTCAGAAAGTGTCGATCAAAGTCGCTACCGGTTGCGTCGGCAAGGCTTTGCATTTGCGCGGGTGTCGCCATGCCCATCATGACGTGATGGTGTTCATCGCCGACATGGATTGGATTGATCAGCGGTTCATCTCGCGTGGTGAGCCATTGCGTCATAAAGGCAATTTCATCCGCTTGTGACGCCTCGATCCTGCCTGATGCGGCTAAAAGGCCGGGAGAATTGGTGCGGTCTTTGGCGAGCAGGGCCATATCCAGCGCCTGCTGATGGTGCACCATCATGTCTTGCATAAACTGAATATCGTCCGGCGTATGGCTGGTATCGGCAATCTGAATGGCAAGGTCAGCACTGAGTAAGCGGGAGGTCTCGCCGGGTGCGCCAGGTTGCACAATGGGGGCAGCGGCAGTGTTATGACATAGGACCAACATCGATAACATGATCGATACGATAAAAGGAGCAGCCGGCATGAACACGCGTCGTCTAGAGGATTCATCGTGAATTTACCAGATACGCCGCTAAGATGCTGTGAAGCGCGTTTCAGTGGCTGTGCGGTGGGTCTGCAGTCAGGTGATGAGTGGTAGCACCCCGCATTTAAGGGTGCAGGCAATCGACCTTTACCATCGACTTTTGCAATCGAGTAACCGCGTCAGGACGCGCGGAATAACCCTGCTGACTGTCTTAGCTTTTTGAGGCGCCTCTGAGGTCGGCAACGTGCGCCAAGCCTGCCACGCCCAAGGTCGCGGCCACAAAGAGAACAGGCATATCGGCCAGTGCCTGTTTCATGGCCACGAGTAGGAGGGCCCCTGATATCAAATGCAGCAGCAGCGGCGGTGGGCCCTGATGCCCGGCTTTACGATGGCGCCAAAAGAGCCACAATGCCTCGAACATCATGCCCAGCAAGATGACATCAATGAGCCCGGCAATCGTAAACCAGTCAGGCACGCCTTACGCTCGCGCAAGCCCCAGTAGTTGTGCAAGGTCTTTGAAGAACACGCGAATATGGGCCGCTGGTCGGCGACGCACCAATTTTTTGGTGGTATAGGATTGCCACGTTAAGGTCTGCACGTCGGGGTCTCGACACATGGCGACAAACTTTTCACGTCGCTTATCGGTGCCGTACCAAAAACGCTGCAGTAATCCGAGTACCCAAAAGACTTTGCCATGCAGTTTCATAAATTGCTTACGCGCTTGGGCAAGTGCGCGCGCATCACCCGTTGCTAAGTAGGCATCGAGGGCATTGGCACTGAGTCGCCCACAGAGCATGGCGTAATAGATGCCCTCGCCAGAGGCCGGTGCAACGACCCCCGCCGCATCACCCGACACTAATACCGCACGACCGTCGTCCCAACGCTTCATCGGCTTCATAGGAATCGGTGCGCCTTCTTTACGCTTGGTCGTCGCCTCGGCTAATCCCACATCGGCACGTAGCGCCGCGACTGAGGCCTTAGCAGAGAAATCTTTGTGGGCACTGCCCACGCCAATGCTGGCGTTTTTGCCATGAGGAAAGACCCAAGCATAAAAGTCAGGCGAGAGCCGTCCTTGATACCAGACGTCGCAGCGATCGGGGTCATAAGCATCCCAATTTTGATCTTCGGGCACCTCGATAATTTCGTGATAAGCCAGCACCCAGGGTGTTTTTTCTGCATCGGGAATCGTGGCTCTGGCAACCGCAGAGCGAGCGCCGTCGGCACCGAGCACACTGCGCGCCGTGACCGTGACACTGCGAGGGTTCTCATCCTTCGTTTGGTATGTGAGCGAGACCAACTCTTCTTGATACTCGAGTGATTTAAAGACGCCGGGCACCACCGTGGCACCCGCATCGCTAGCGCGTTGCCGCAACCACGGATCAAATTCATCTCGATCGACCATGCCGACAAACGTACCATCGATAGGCATATCCACCGACTGGCCTTTGGGCGAAATCATGCGCGCTGAACGGATTCGCGCAACGACCAAGTGATCGGGGATAGTAAATTCTTGCAGTAAGCAAGGGGGGATGGCGCCACCGCAGGGTTTAATTCTAAATCCACGCTCCAATAGCAATACCCGGTGACCTTTGTTCGCCAGCTCATGGGCTGCAGTAGCGCCCGAAGGGCCACCACCGACCACGATCGTGTCGTAATCTGCATGCGGCTGTGTCATCTGATGCCTCCCTCTCCAGCTTCCGCTAGAGCAATGTCGCCAAAGGAGGGGGCAACGGGTTCGTTGCTGAGGCCCCAGTTGGCGATGTGAATGTGCCGCGCGAGTGACGCGGCAATTAAGAATAGGAACCCTTCACAGGCAAAAACGAGCCCATAAGAGATAGCGGGCTCATCGAGCCAATAGCGCGTGAGATCAACTGCCACGGTGCCTAAAAAACCTCCGAGGGCAAAAGCGATAGCTTGAGCGGCACCCCATAATCCCATGCGAATGCCTTCTCGCTTCTGTTGGCCGGCACTCGCCAGCACCATCATCGCGCCAATCGCGGCAACGGCAAAACCGCCGTTGGCCGTGCCCAGTAAAAAGACATTGGCCTCGAGTGGCCAGGTGGCGCTGGTGAGTCCGCCCCAGCACAGTAAAAAGAGTGCGACAGCCGAAAGCAGGCAACCTCCGCGAATCCACAGTCGTAATAGACTTGCCCCGCGTGACTTAAACCATAGAGTCGACGCGGCCATGGCTGCCATTCCAAGTAATACACCGGCGTGCTGGACACCTGCCAGCTGCGTGGACTCTCCGGGCGTGCGGTCAAATACCAGACCCGCAAAGGGTTCCAGAATAAGATCTTGCGCTGAATAGGCGAGCATTGAGACAAAAACAAAAATGGTAAAGATACGTGCCTGTGGATCAGTCCACACATCCGCCAAGGCCGTCATGAAAGGACTGTGTGGCGAGGCCTCTGAGGCCACGACTTCAGTTTTAATGATTGCTGATGTCGCGGGTTCAATGCCGCGAATCACCAGTAGCGTGATGAGAATGGCGAGCAACGAGACAGTCGATGTGACGACCAGTAGTCGCTCAGGCGAGTAGGGGTCGAGAAAGTGTCCGGCGATCCCAGCGGTGACAGCAAAGCCGATGATCATCATGAACCAAACCAGTGCGGCGGCAGCGGGTTTACGCTCCGGCGCCACATGCTTTGCCAGTAGAGCGAGTAAGGAGGTGCCTGTGGCGCCAGTGCCGACACCGATCGCAAAAAAGCCAAGGGCCGCAATGCCCACGCCTAACCAGTGGTTCTGGGGGATTAAGGTCGTGCCAAATGCGGCGCCGACGCCGCCCATCGCCAAAATAAACATGCCGCCAATAATCCAAGGCGTTCGGCGACCTCCGATGTCGGAGCCGTAACCGATCCGTGGCCGCGCTAATTGCACAATGTGGTGAATGGTCACCAAAAAGCCTGGCAGTGAGGCGGCCAGTGCGAGCTCCACCACCATAATCCGATTCAGGGTCGAAGTGGTCAGCACCACAATGCCACCCAATGCGGTCTGGATAAGTCCTAGGCGAACAATATGCCACCAGCTCAGGTGGGTTGGCTGCAATAAGTTCATGCAAGCCACCCGCCGAGACCGATTGCGACGGCCATCATGCCCAAGACATAAAGGGAGACCCCGGTTGCGTTATACCAGGGCGCAAATTGTTTGGGATCGCGCAGCAGTTTGCGCATCGCCAGTAATTGCGCCGCCACAACGACACTGACAACCAGGGCAAAGGGCGTAAGACCCCAGTTGATTAATAGTAGGATGACGGTGAGCTGCGGCAGCAACATAAAGAGGCAAGCGACGCGTGCGGCGCGCGTAGGGCCGAGTTGCGCAGGCAGTGAGCGGATCCCCATCGTGAGATCCCCCTCTACGCTTTTAAAATCGTTAAGCGTCATGATGCCGTGCGCACCAATGCTATACAGCAGTGCGATGAGTAAAATCGGCTGTGCCGGTAAGTCACCTCCGATGACAATAGCGGCGCCGGTGATCCAGGCGAGTCCTTCATAACTGATGGCAACCGCGCTATTACCCCACCAGCCATTCATTTTGAGACGCAGTGGCGGTGCGCTATAAGCCCAGGCCAATGCGAGTCCAAGACAAGTCGCGATAGCAACCCACGGACCAAGTAGCAGTGCCCAGGTTTGTGCGACAAGCGTCCAAATCACGGCGAACCAAAAAGCGATTTTGCCGGGCACGCGTCCCGAGGGGATGGGGCGATGGGGTTCGTTGAGCGCATCGACGTCGCGGTCGTACCAGTCATTCACGATCTGACTGGCGCCGCAGACAAGGGGGCCTGTCAAAGCAACGCCCGCTAACAGCGACCAACTACTGAGCCCGATACCGGGTCCGGCAGAAACCCAGCCACACAAAAACGCCCACATGGGTGGAAACCACGTGATGGGTTTGAGAAGTTCAAGCAGCGCGCCCGGTGACGCCCTGCCAACTGCTACGTTGACCGGGGCAGACTGTTCCATCACGTCATGGTGGGTGCCAAGCGGGGGGAAGTCAAATTAATTTTACAAATAAGGTGTCAAAAAATATGGAATAGAGGACAATGAGCCCCCGCAGCGTGTGACTAGGTCGCCGTATCCTCAGAGTCGCCGATATCGAATCGACGCAGTTTGGTATAGAGGCTTTGCCGACTGAGTCCGAGTAGTTCGGCCGCCGCCGCGCGGTTGTCTTGTGTGAGCTTGAGTGCCGATTCGATGCAGAGCGCTTCGATCACGTCGGTTGATTCTCTGACTAGCTGCTTCAATGGCACGCGGCCAACACGGCCAGTGATTTGCTCGATTGAGCGGGGTAAATGAACCTCAGCGGTTTGCTCACCATTAATACGACGACTGACATCGCGAATAAACATCAGGATGACGGGTTTGCCGATATAGTCTGTTTGCACCGCGGAGAGTTCGATATCGAGTTGCGCGCCGAGCTCTGTTCTCAGCAGAGAGCTAAAGAGTTGCAGTGGGCGGTCCGATTGAATATTAGAGAGCAATATATCGAGATCGACAATCGAGCGTCCAAGCCATCGATCCGCGCGTCGCCCAGTGGCTTGCTGCTCATCCTGAATGCCCGCCATCTCAAGGTAAGCGGAATTGGCTGCGATCACGATGCCATTTTGATCGGTGATCAAAATGCCGTCGGGGGCGTGTTCGAAACTGTCACCCCCGAGCGCGAGATCTGATGTGCTTTCAGAGGGCGCTGCAAGACGGATCAATAGTCTGGTCTCGTTGCCTTGGCGCAAACAGGTGACGCCGGCCGCCAGAGTGACGCCGTCGGCGGTGGTGACCTCTCCGGCTACGACGCCCGTGGTACTGCGGGCTTCTCTTTGTAGCTCGGTCAGCGCGCGATTGCCGCTGGTATCCAGCCCGACCGGAAAGATGCGCCCGACCAGCGCCCCCGCTTCTAGCTCTAATAAGCTGCCGGCGACGGTGTTGGCTTCTAGGACGCGACCCGATAGGTCGTCGACCACCAAAAACCCTTCAGCAACCATTTCCAGCATGCGCCGATAGCGCGCTTCGAGTCGCCGATTGCTCCAATAGTCCTGTTCGAGTGTGCGCTGTGCGTTGACCAATTGTTGGCGTAAGTTCGTTTCGCCGCGCAGGTCAATGCAGGCTAATTGTATCGTTTGGTCAGTACCGTTAGCGCACAGCCAGCAACTCGTAGGGAGTGCCTCAGATTCAGGGCCGAGTACCAGTGCCAGATCAACGCGATGGGCGGTACCGGGCTCTGATACCGCTGCCGTCAGCGCTGCCTCCGCGGTCGCGGCATCGCATTCGCGAACCAGCTCGAGCCAGGGGCGGCCAATGATCGCGTCCCGGGGGAGTTGTCGCAGCGACCCTGAGCCAGATGCCACCTCGGCGACGCGGAATGAATCGTTTAGTGTGATTTGCATATCGGCGACACTGGCCAGCAGGGCGGTCGCGCTCATATGGGGGGAAGATGGCAATGTATCGGCCTCCAAGCCACGCCGGTGTCTTAATAATTGGACACGTTAGCGCTATAAAACCGGAGTCTCGCATACTCAAACCCCGATAAAAAGCCCCAGTAACGTCATTGTTGACTGTTGACATAAAAGAATAAGTGTCAATAAAAATTAAATTTATCGCTGTAAAAAATGTTTGACACTGCTCCGGGCTGTCTCTAATCTGATTCGTATTACAGCTGCCGTGACCATTGTTGCGGTTGGAGGGGGATATGAGCGCGAGTGAGCCGACCGTTGGTCGACAGAAACAGCCGCTATATACATCGGCAGAGCGTGCTCGCCGAGATGCAACAAAATGGACGCTGGTGCAAGGGTTACTGGCACCCATTCAGTTCTTGGCTTTTGCGATTAGTCTCTGTTTGGTGATCAATTATTTATTGAATGGCGTAGGTCTCGCTGCTGCGACGTTGTCGGTGGTGATCAAAACGTCGCTGCTCTACGCCATTATGATTACCGGCGCTATCTGGGAAAAAGTCGTGTTTGGGCGCTACTTATTTGCGCCGGCTTTTTTCTGGGAAGACGTTGTCAGTATGTTGGTCATGGCACTCCATACGGCTTATGTCGCGATGTGGTTAGCCGGCTGGGGAACACCTACCGAGCAAATGTGGTTAGCACTGGCGGCTTACGCGACTTACGTCGTCAACGCGCTACAGTTCTTGTTGAAATTCCAAGCCGCAAAAATCACGAGCACTGAGTCAGCAAGCGATGTCCCGACTATGTTGAACACTCAAGGAGCACTTGACACGTGACAGAGCTGATCGCCCGCACTGAAAACGCTAATGCCCCTGAGGTGATCACGGAGCGTGGAGAGCGTGCTGTATTTTGCGGGTTAACCTCTATTATTTGGCTGCACCGACGAATCCAAGACGCTTTCTTTTTGGTCGTTGGGTCACGCACGTGTGCCCACTTGTTGCAGTCTGCTGCGGGCGTCATGATCTTTGCTGAGCCCCGTTTCGCAACGGCCATTTTGGGAGAGCGAGATTTAGCCGGCATGGCAGATTGTAATGAAGAGCTTGATCGTGTGGTGTCAGAGCTACTCGCACGGCGGCCCGATATTCGACGCTTGTTTCTGGTCGGTTCTTGTCCGTCTGAGGTCATTAAGCTAGATCTAGCCAATGCGGCGGCGCGATTACAGGGCGACCATGACAACCGTCTGAGAATTTCCGCGTTCAGTGGGTCGGGAATAGAAACCACCTTTACGCAGGGCGAGGATCAGTGTCTTGCCAGCATGGTGCCGGATCTGCCCACCGCACAGGATGCGACACCCCGGTTAATGGTCGTGGGTACCTTAGCGGATATTGTCGAGGAACAGTTTCGACGACACTTCACCCAGCTGGGTATTAACGAGGTGGATTTTTTCCCGGCGGCGCGTGCCGATGACTTGCCCGCCGTGGGACCCGGCACTCGGATATTATTGGCGCAGCCTTACCTGGGTGATACGGTGGGAGCGTTACGTAAACGAGGTGCCAAATTAATCAGTGCGCTCTACCCATTGGGTATTCAAGGCACGCTCGCTTGGTTCCAGGCCGCTGCCGCAGAGTGGGGCTGCTCGGCCGAAACGGTGCAAGAGTCACTGGCTATTCCCATCGCGCGAGCGCAAAAAGCACTGAGCCGAGTCCGTACGTCGCTTGAGGGCAAAAGTTTACAGTTTCTGCCGGATTCACAGCTCGAAATCCCCTTGGCAAGATTTTTAAGTGAAGAGTGTGGCATGTCGCTGGTTGAGGTGGCCACACCTTATGTCGATCAATCTTTAATGGCCGAAGAGTTAGCGCGCTTAGCAGAAGATGTGCGAGTGGTTGAAGGGGCTGATCTCGATTCGGCGTTGGCGAGGGTGAGGGCGAATCGTCCTGATCTCACCGTCTGTGGGATGGGCATCGCGAATCCATTAGAAGCTGAGGGGCTGCGAACTAAGTGGTCGATTGAGCTGGTGTTTACGCCGATACAGGGTTTTGATCAGGTCGCTGATCTCGCGGGACTGTTCTCGCGCCCACTCGTGCGAGAACGACAGCTTGAGGTGGGATCATGGAGTTAGCGCTGTGGACTTATGAAGGACCTCCCCATGTGGGTGCGATTCGGATCGCGGCGTCAATGCGCGATGTGCATCTGGTACTCCATGCGCCGCAAGGCGATACCTATGCGGATCTGCTGTTCACTATGATTGAGCGAGAAAATCGCAGGCCGCCTGTGACGTGGACTACCTTTCAGGCACGAGACCTCGGCAGCTCAACGGCTCAGATGGTGATCGATACGCTGGAGGGCGTCTGCGAACGTTATCACCCTCAGGTATTGTTGGTGGCAGAGTCCTGCACTGGGGAGCTGCTGCAAGATCAACCGGGGGCACTGGCGAAGGGCGCCAACCTGTCTGCGCCAGTGATTCCGATCGAAATGGCGGCCTATACTCACAAAGAAAATTGGGGCGCGAGCGAGACGTTTTACCAGTTGGTGCGCGGTTTACTGGCGGCCAGAGCCTTAAAGCCCGGTGAGACAAAGGCGCCGCGCGGGGCGGATCAGCCGCCATCAGTGAATCTCATCGGTCCTACGAAGCTAGGTTTTCGTTGCCGCGATGATGTGGTGGAGGTGCAAAAGTTATTAGAGCAGATGGGCGTCCGCGTCAATGTGGTGGCGCCGCTTAATGCGACACCGCGAGACTTGCTGCGAATTCCTGATGCCGATGCCAATGTAAACCTGGCTCCTGAGGTCGGTGACCTCACCTGTGATTGGCTGAAGCGTCAATTTCAGCAGCCTATTATTTCAACGGTTCCTATGGGCTGGGGCGCCACGCGCGACTTTATCGCCGAAGTGTCTGAGACGCTCGGTTTAGACATCGACGTCGAGTCAGTGGGCGACAGTCGACTACCGTGGTACAGCCGATCGGTTGATTCCACTTACTTGACTAATAAGCGTGTTTTTATTTTTGCCGATGGCACTCACGCTATCGCAGCGGCGCGTGTTGCGCGTGACGAAATGGGTTTCGAGGTCGTTGGCTTGGGTACCTATAGTCGCGAGCGGGCCAGAGACGTGCGTGCGCTGGCCAAGGAATATGGTTTAGAAGCACTGATCACAGACGATTACCTCGCAGTTGAGCGAGCGGTTGAAGCACTGCAGCCCGAATTGGTACTGGGTACCCAGATGGAGCGTCATATCGCGAAACGTCTCGGCCTACCCTGCGCTGTGATCTCAACGCCGGCTCACGTGCAGGACTATCCCGCTCGATATTCGCCGCAGATGGGGTTTGAGGGTTGCAATGTGTTATTTGATACTTGGGTTCACCCGCTCATCATGGGGCTCGAAGAGCATCTGTTGACGATGTTCCGCGACGACTTTGAATTCAATGACACCGCTGCACCTTCGCACCTTGGAGGCGAGGGAGGTGGCTCGCACCAGCCTGACGCGGTGGCTGCGGTCGCAGAAACTACCGAAACCGATGAGCCTGGCGCCATTGCTTGGGCGGTCTCTGCAGAGAAGGAACTGCGCAAGATTCCCTTTTTCGTGCGCGGTAAAGCGCGCCGGAATACCGAGCACTTTGCTATTGAGAATGGTTTGTCCGTGATCGATGTCGAGACGCTTTATGAAGCGAAAGCACACTACAGTCGCTGACAGTGCCAGCCCGCTGAGGGTTGTGCTGGTCACGCTTGATAACCATGTCAGTGGGGCGTGGTCTCGGGCGGCTGGTGCACTGTCAAAGCAGGTGCCGGACTTAACGGTTTCGTCACATGCCGCAACGGATTGGGATCGTAATCCGGCGTTACTCGAGACGACCCTTGCGGCGATTGCCGAGGGTGACATCATTATTGTCACTATGTTGTTTATGGAGCCACACATTGAGGCTGTTCGCGAAGCACTGACCGATCGCAGCGATCACTGTGATGCGATGATCTGCTGTATGTCGGCTCCCGAAATTATGCGTTTAACGCGTATGGGCCGGTTCCGAATGGATACCGAAGCCACGGGCGCCATGGCCTTGCTCAAGCGGATGCGAGGCGGTGGTGATAAGTCCAAGCGCCCGGCCGGTGCACAGCAAATGACAATGCTGCGTCGCTTGCCGCGGTTGCTGCGGTTTATACCGGGCACGGCGCAAGACGTGCGAGCCTATTTTCTGACCTTGCAGTATTGGTTAGCGGGATCAGAAATCAATCTTGCCCGCATGATGGCGTTTTTGATTTCACGTTATGCAGAGGGTACCCACGCAACGCTGAAAGAGAGTCTGACTTACGAGCCCCCTGTCGAGTATCCCGAGACGGGTCTTTATCACAAGAGCCTGCCGAATCGGATGACCGATGATCCCGCCCGGCTGCCGCGGGTGTCAAAGCAGAAAAAAACCGGGACTGTGGGTCTGTTGTTGATGCGCTCTTACGCCCTGTCAGGGAACAGCGCGCATTACGACGCGGTGATCGAGGCATGTGAAGGACGCGGACTGCAAGTGATTCCCGCGTTTGCTTCCGGTCTCGATGCGCGACCCGCAGTGGATGCTTTTTTCATGGATCGGGGCAAGCCGATTGTCGATGCTGTGATCTCGCTGACCGGTTTCTCGCTAGTCGGTGGCCCCGCATACAACGACACGGATGCCGCTCAAGAATTACTAGAGACATTAGATGTCCCTTACCTGGCCGTTCAAGGACTGGAATTTCAAAGCTTGCAGGACTGGGAGACTTCGACCACTGGGCTAATGGCGGTTGAGGCGACGATGATGGTGGCGATTCCAGAATTGGATGGCGCGACCGGTGCAATGGTCTTTGGTGGCCGATCTGATGTAGCGATCGATGGCTTATCTGATATGCAGCCACATCCAGAACGGGTGGTCCGATTAGCTGATCGAGTAGAGCGACTCGTGTCGCTGAGGCGGTCGTCAAAAGCCGATCGTAAAGTGGCGATTGTGCTGTTTAATTTTCCGCCCAATAGCGGCGCTACCGGGACCGCGGCACACTTAAGTGTCTTTGAGTCGTTATTCAATACTCTGCGCGCCATGCGTGACGAGGGCTACCACGTCGAATTACCCGAGTCGCATGAAGCACTGCGCGACGCCGTGTTATCCGGTAACGCAAAGCAGTTTGGCGCTGAAGCCAATGTGCATCACCGTATACCGGTTGATGATCATGTGCGGTCTGAGCCATGGCTCGACGAGATCGAAGCGCAATGGGGTCCAGCCCCAGGCAAAGAGCTGACCGATGGCCAGCATCTGTTTATTTTGGGTAAATCATTTGGCAACGTGCTGGTCGGGATTCAGCCGTCCATTGGCTACGAAGGCGATCCCATGCGGTTGCTTTTTGAGGGAGGCTTAGCGCCAACACATGCGTTTTCCGCTTTCTATCGTTGGATTCGAGAAGGCTATGGCGCTGACGCCGTATTGCATTTTGGCACCCATGGTTCATTAGAGTTCATGCCCGGAAAGCAGGTGGGCTTGTCGAGTGCCTGCTGGCCAGATCGACTGATTGCAGACCTACCTAATGTTTATTTGTACGCGGCGAACAATCCCTCCGAAGGGTTGATTGCCAAGCGTCGTGCGGCATCGACACTCGTGAGTTATCTCACGCCACCGGTGACACATTCGGATCTTTACCGACACTATGTTGATCTGCGTGCCTCGATTGATCACTGGCGTCAACGCCCCGCAGAGATCGCGCAAGATGCGGAACAGGCCATGGTCAACACGGTCTTGGCGATTGCGGCGCAGTGTGAGTTGTGTGAAGAGGACACGCAATGGCCTCTTGAGCAGTGGTCAGCCAACATGATGTCGCTGCGCGATCGCCTTGATGAAATTGAACAGGCGCTGATTCCTTTTGGTTTACATGTCGTCGGTGAGCCAATGAAGCCAGCCGACCGAGCTGAATTGGTCAGCGCAATGGCCGAAGCGGGTGGCGCGCAACCGGTATCCCCGGCGCAGTTGGCGTCGGCAATTGAAGGTGGCGAGCTGACTGCGGTATCCGACCTGCTGGCAGAGCATATGCCGGAGTCTGATACAAACGCCACAGAGACCTTAGCGACGACGCTTCGCGACGCCTACCATATTCTCGAAGAAGACCACGAATTGAAGGCGCTATTAAGGGCGCTGGATGGCCGATTCATTCCTCCGGTGAAGGGCGGCGATGTACTCCGCGCACCGGATATTTTGCCGACGGGTCGCAATGTTCATGGCTTTGATCCTTATCGCTTGCCCGCCGGCTTTGCGCAGGCCGAGGGTCATCGACAGGCCGATCAATTGCTGGCCCGGCATCAGTCAGAGACGGGCTCCTTACCGGAGTCGGTAGCGCTCGTGCTATGGGGTACTGACAATCTGAAAACCGAGGGCGTGAGCATTGCTCAGGCGCTGGCCTTGCTGGGCGCTGAGGCGAGACAAGATAGTTACGGACGTGTGGTCGGTGCCAAGCTGACCCCGTTAGCGTCCCTAGGCAGACCGCGTATTGACGTACTGGTGACGTTGTCAGGCATCTTCCGCGATTTGCTACCAACGCAAACACAATTGCTGGCAGAAGCTACTTGGCTCGCGGCGACCGCGGACGAGGATCCCGAAGAGAATTTTGTGCGCAAACATGTATTGGCCTATCAGGCAGAGCACGGTGGTGATATTGAAGCTGCGGCACTGAGAGTCTTTAGTAATGCAGAAGGGGCTTACGGCTCTAATGTGAACTACCTGCTCGATAGCGGTCGCTGGGAAGAGGAAGAAGAGCTCGCCGACTGCTATACCCAACGCAAAGGGTTTGCTTATGACCGTCACGGCAAGGTGAGTCAGCAATCAAACCTACTCAATCGCGTTCTAGAAGATGTCGAGCTCACCTATCAAAACCTTGATTCAGTCGAGCTGGGCATTACGACAGTCGACCATTATTTCGGCACGCTTGGCGGCATCAGTAGTGCCGTTCAGCGGGCTCGCGGCGAACGAGTGCCGGTTTATATCGCGGACCATACGACCGGTGGAGCGGGTCGAGTACGAACGCTCAACGAGCAAGTGGCACTAGAGACCCGAACGCGGCTGTTGAATCCCAAGTGGTATGAATCGATGCTAGATCATGGCTATGAAGGGGTGAGACAAATAGAGGCGCACGTCACCAATACCATGGGTTGGTCGGCGACAACGGGCGATGTATCCCCTTGGGTATATAAGCAGTTATCAGAGACGTTTGTCTTAGATGAGCAGATGCGAGATCGCTTGGCGAAACTCAATCCTGTTTCAGCATCACGGCTGGCCAATCGTCTGATTGAAGCACAAGAAAGAGATTACTGGGGGGCAGACGATGACAGCATCGATGCTCTAAAACGGGCGGGAGAAGACCTTGAGGATTTCCTTGAGGGCGTCACAGGAGAGGTGGCAGCATGAATTCACCAAAGCAACATATTCCAATTTCACAAATTGATCCGGGTAACAATGTCGGTGATGGAGAGGGGAGCGTTCAGGTTCACCTTGAAGAGGATCTGATGCAGACCACTGCGAAGGTATTCGCTATTTATGGAAAAGGAGGCATCGGTAAAAGCACGACATCCTCTAATTTGTCAGTGGCGTTTTCTAAGCTGGGCAAGCGAGTCATCCAAATTGGTTGCGATCCCAAGCATGACTCGACGTTTACGCTCACTAAAGCGCTGATGCCCACGGTCATCGATGTGCTGGAGTCGGTGGAGTTCCATGCCGAAGAGCTACGGCCGGAGGACTATGTGTTCGAGGGCTACAACGGCGTCATGTGTGTCGAGGCAGGAGGACCACCCGCCGGCACGGGTTGTGGTGGTTATGTCGTCGGCCAGACGGTCAAGCTGCTTAAGCAACATCATTTGTTAGATGACTCTGATGTCGTGATATTTGACGTATTGGGTGATGTAGTGTGCGGCGGATTCGCCTCACCGCTGCAGCACGCTGAGCGCGCGATGGTCGTCACCGCAAACGACTTTGATTCCATTTTTGCCATGAATCGGATTGCCTCCGCGATTAAGGCAAAATCAAAAAACTATGCGGTCCGCTTGGGTGGAGTGATTGCCAATCGGAGCGCGAACACCGATGAGATCGATCGCTTCAACGAGGCCGTTGGGTTAAAGCGACTCGCACACTTCCCCGATCTTGACGTGATTCGTCGCAGTCGATTGAAAAAATCGACGTTGTTCGAGTTATCGGGCGAGGAGGGATTAACAGAGGTTTGCGACGAATATATGTCGTTGGCGCAGCAGATGTGGGACGGCACTGAACCGTTGCCTTGCGAGCCCATGAAAGACCGTGATTTGTTTGATTTCTTAGGATTTGATTGATGGATTCTGCGCGCTATCACACGCGAAGAGCAGAGATTGAAACTTATTTCGATCGGACTGCGGCGGCAACTTGGGAGACGTTAACGTCGGATGCGCCGGTTAGTCGTATTCGACGCACTGTCAGAAGGGGTCGTGATGAGATGCGCGACACTTTGCTGAGTTGGTTGCCAGCAGATCTAGCGGGTACTCGGCTATTGGATGCGGGCTGTGGCACCGGCACGCTAGCGATCGAAGCGGCACGACGAGGGGCTGAAGTGGTCGCCATTGACCTGTCATCAACCCTCGTTAACATTGCGCAAGCGCGATTACTCGATCTGGATTCAACACTGGCCGTGAGCTTCAGAGTCGGTGATATGCGGGACATGGACTTAGGTCATTTCGATTACGCGGTGGCGATGGATTCGCTGATTCACTACGACGTGAACGATGGAGTGCAAACACTCGCTGCGATGGCGGCTGAGATCAAAACAAAAATGGTATTTACCTTTGCGCCTTGGACGCCCTTACTGGCGATGATGCACGCCACTGGTCGTTTTTTCCCCAAGCAGGATCGAGCGCCCTCCATTGAGCCGGTCTCACCCAAACGATTAAGTGGCCAGCTTGCCGAGGCTGGCTTGCTGTCCGAGTGGGATATTGACCGCTCCTATCGAGTGGACACGGGGTTCTATAAATCCCAGGCGATGGAGCTGAGTAGACGGTGAATCATTCGTCCAACAAGTTGGTGCGTCAGGTGGGGGGATTCAGTCATCGCTGGCTACCTTTTGCCGATGCGGCGACCGTTGACCTCACCTTGCCTCGATTGTGGCGCCTGTCGTTGTTTCAATTCTCGACAGGAATGGCCATCGTGCTCCTGACGGGTACCCTGAATAGAGTGATGGTGGTCGAGCTGGGGCAGGGCACTTCGCTGGTCTCGTTAATGCTGGCGATACCGCTACTACTGGCTCCCGCCCGGGCCTTGATTGGCTATCGATCGGATTATCATCGATCGTATTTGGGGTGGCGTCGTATTCCTTACTTATGGTCTGGCACGCTGATGCAATTTGGTGGCCTTGCGTTCATGCCGTTTGCGCTCATTCTCATGACAGAGCCTCATTCTGGGCCCGCTGTCATCGGTCCTATCGCAGCGATGGGAGCCTTTTTGCTGACGGGCCTCGGCATGCATGTTTCTCAGACAGCAGGCCTGGCACTGGCCACCGACCTGGCCACTGAAGAGACGCGTCCCAGAGTGGTTGCGTTACTGTATCTGATGTTGTTGATTGGCATGATTAGCAGCGCGGTCATCTTTGCAGCGTTGCTTGATGATTTTAATTATGTGCGGCTCATCCAAGTGATTCAGAGCGCCGCTGTGATTACCTTGATTCTCAATGTCACCGCGATGTGGAAGCAAGAGGTCCGTTATCCCAAGTTGACGGATCATAAACTCGAGAAGCCGACTTTCGGAACTGCGTGGGATGAGTTTATTAATTTGCCCAAAGCGCGTCGCCTTTTATGGGCGCTGGGGCTCGGCACGATGGGGTTTACGATGCAGGATATCTTGCTTGAACCCTACGGTGCCCATGTCTTAGGTCTTTCGGTGAGTGAGACAACCCTACTCACGGCGTTATTCGCCGGAGGCATGGTGCTCGCGCTGTTGATGACTTCCCGTACGCTCAAGAAGGGCGTTGACCCGATCAGGCTAGCGTCAGTGGGAGTGCTCATTGGTATCGTCGCTTTTGTGGCTGTGATCTTGTCAGCACCGCTGCAATCGACCGGTCTCTTTCAAATAGGCGCGACCTTGATCGGCGTCGGTAATGGCTTATTCGCCGTCGGAATGTTGACCGCGGCGATGGTATTCGGTGGCGCCAAAATGGCTGGCCTGACATTGGGCGCTTGGGGCGCCGTGCAGGCAGCGGCGACAGGGCTGGCGATGTTTTCTGGGGGTGCAATCCGTGACGTAGTCACAGGTTGGGCCGATGCGGGCCTATTAGGCATCGCAATGCAAACACCCGCTTCAGGTTATGGAGCGGTTTATCATATCGAGATTGTCTTGTTGTTCGTGGCTCTCGCGGCGCTAGGTCGGCTGGTAAGGCGACCGGGTGAGGTGGGAGAGGATGGCAAGCGTCTTGAATTAGCGGATTTTCCGAGTTAATGACCACATTGGGAGGACTCAACTATGGGAACTGGTGCAATTACTGAATACATGGATCTAGCGCAGCTAGCACTGTATGTCTTCTGGATTTTCTTTTTTAGCCTAGTCATTTACCTGCATCGTGAAGGTAAACGTGAGGGCTGGCCCTTGCAGATGTCATCAGGTGACCTGCGCACGGGGATGGGGGGTATGCCCAAGCCCAAAACGTATCGTTTGGCCCACGGGCAAGGCGAACGTGTGCGACCTGGCCCAGAGCCGGCGCAATACGACGTGAACGCAACACCGATTTATGATGCCAGCGGTGCACCCATGCAACCCAATGGTGATCCGATGGTCGATGGTGTTGGCGCCGCTGCCTGGGCGATACGACCGGATAAACCTGACCTCACAGTAGACGGTGCGCCGCGAATTGTGCCGCTTCGAGTGGACGCGGATCATGGTGTTAATAGTGGTGACCCAGATCCTCGTGGCCAGGCTGTCTACGGTTGCGACGGGCAGCAAGGTGCCACCGTGGTTGATCTTTGGGTGGACCGCGCCGAACCGCTTTTCCGCTACGCTGAGTTAGACGTGGGTGGAAGAAGGGTGTTACTGCCCATGACATTGGCAATGGTCTCAAGCGACGGGTCTGTTAACGTAAAATCGATTCGTTCTGACCAGTTTGCGCAAGTGCCAGGTCTGTCCAATCCAGATCAGGTCACCTTGCAAGAAGAGGATCGTATCAGTGCCTTCTACGGTGGTGGCCATTTGTATGCGACACCTGACAGAGTGGAATCGTTGGTATGATGGAATACGAAGGTGAGCCGATCGAAGGCCTTCCAGAGGTCTTGCCAGACGGTGAGTCGCTGATATGGCAGGGTAGACCCACCGTCGGAGCAATGCTCAAGCGCGTCTTTTTTGTGCCGCAGCTCGCCTTGTACTTTGGACTGTTAATCGGTGGGCATACGATCTACCGGTTAACAGAAAGCGTCCCCCTGGCCCAAGTACTGGGCACCTTTGTTTGGCAATCCGGCTTGGCGGCGACCGTGCTGCTGTTACTGGTTTGGCTGGCGCGCGCCTACGCTCGTTCCATTTTGTATACCTTAACCAGTGCGCGATTGGTGGTCCGCTCGGGTGTGGCGCTGCCAATGATGGTCAATATCCCGATTGAGCAAATCATCTCTGCTGACTTGCGCGTGCATCGCGATGGAACAGGCGATATCTTATTGCGCGCCACGGCTGACCGGCAGCTCTATTGGGTGTTGTTGTGGCCCAACGTTTCGGCATGGTATTCCCGCCCGGTGCGTCCCTGCCTGAGAGGGTTGAGTGACCCTAATCTTGCTGCGAAAGCCTTCGCTGACGTAGCCAGTCAGCAGGTTGATGTGGTCACTCAGGATCAGGGCGCCGACGAGTCTCAGTTGATGACAAGAGGTCATGCGGTGCCAGCGAGCTAATAGCGGTGGCGCGGGGGCACAGTACATTATGGCGACCACTCGGATACCCAATGGTCTGGGTGGTGCTGGCTATGGCGCTGTTGTGGGGGTGGGCGGTATCGCGAGACGAGGCCACTTACGCACCCCCAGAACCCCAAGTTGCAGCGGCGGTATCATCTGCCACGCTATTGTTTGTCGATGGCCCTGCGGGGCGCATTGATGTGTTGGAGTCTCAAACAGAAATCGAACTTGCCCAGTACCACTCGGGTGAGGGCAGTTTTTTACGCGGCATACTCCGTAGCTTAGTGCGCGAGCGGCGCATTCGTGACCTAGAGGCGGGCGGCGTTTTTGAGCTCAATTTGTTAGAAAATGGCAGCTTAGTGATTTCAGACCCAGAAACCGGATATTGGATGGCGTTAGAGGCTTTTGGCGTCGACAACCGTCAGGTATTTGTCACATTACTAGAGCGCGCGCAGGAACTTGATATCGCGACTTCGACCGCCGACGCTCGCTGATCATGATCTGGATTTCTTTTTTTGTAGCGGTGCTCCTATGGTGGTTGATGACTGGCCTCGCCCTCCTGAGTGTGCACCGGTCACGCCGAACGCAGCGCATTATTTTTACGCTGGTGACGCTGTCTATGGTGGCGGCTCTGTTTTTGGTGGAGGTCAACGCTGCGCGTGCTACCACCTTGGCGACCATTACCGGTTTTGCAATGGGCCTGGGTATTTGGGGCTGGTTAGAGCTCAGTTATTTGATGGGCTTTATCACCGGTCCAGTCAAAGAGCCCGCCGCCGCTGGTGTGGCGCTGTCCCAGGGGAGGCGGTTTCAGCAAGCGCTTGGGACAACGATTTATCACGAGCTCTTGGTGGTGGCTGTTGTCGGTGGCGTCTGCGTGCTGGGTGCGGGTTTACCCAACCCGACCATTCAAAATACGCTCGCCGTCCTTTGGCTGATGCGTTGGAGCACTAAACTCAACTTGTTTTTTGGCGTCCGGCACTTTAATAGTGCCTGGCTGCCCGCGCAGATGCGTTATATCACTTCCTTTCTCGGCCCCGACAAGAACAACTGGTTTACCGTCGTATCGACCTTATTCGCTGCCTACTGCACCTATCTGTTATTTTTTTATGGACAGGCAGCGACCGAGCCGGCCATGGGGCTATCGTTGTTCTTAATCGCCTGGTTAGCCGCGTTAGCGGTTTTGGAGCACTGTTTTTTGATGATTCCGATGGGCGAAACGGCGCTGTGGCGCTGGGCTGGGGCGAATACCCGCGAATCGTGAAGCGGAAGGTGACGGCGAAGTGTCAGTTTTCCTTGACGCCGGCACACTAGAGTCATAGGGTGGAGAGGATCAATCCCATAAGAAGAGATTGACTGGTGCTTTTAAAAGTCACCGTTTGCGGAGTTCGGTGTCGTCTGACGGCAGCCGCCAGCTAAGCAGTTTAGGGGGGTAGTATGAAGTCAACCATGGAACCGTGGTCGTCTGGAATGTCAGCATATCCGCTGGCACAGTCCGAAAATAGCCTAGCACTTGGAGACAATGCGGTACCCGCAGACGCGGCGTTATTGCAACCCTACTTTGCGCAAATACGAGAAGAAAAAGGCGCCTTGATTCTCAATGTGCACTTGCCATTTTGTCCTTCTCGATGTCTGAGCTGCGATCGGGTAGCGGTTGTCGAGCACAACCCCGAAAAACTGGACCGCTATATTGCGAACCTAGATCGTGAGTTGGCGTTAGCGGCTGATGCGGTGGGATCTGAGCATCGGTTGGCGCGGCTGCATTTTGGCGGTGGATCGCCTAATCACTTATCAGACATGGCGATCGGAACATTATTTTCGTGTGTGAGCCAATACTTTGTTATCGGGGCTGCTACGCAGGTCTCTATGGAGCTGAATCCACGCAGAACATCGCGCGCGCAGCTTAATTTTTACAAGGGTCTGGGCATTGACCACATTAAGTTAGAGGTGCGCGATGTGGATGCCCGCGTGCAGCGAGAAATTGGCCGTATTCAGTCTTTAGAGCTGCTTGAAGACGTGATCTCGATTGCTCATGGGGTGAATTTTGAGTCCATTAGTATGGACTATCTCATCGGTTTGCCTGGGCAAACGGTAGAGTCCAGTGAGGAAAGTATCGAAGCGATGATTTCGCTAGATCCGGACTGCTTGGTGTGTCTCCCGTTTCACCGTCGGGAATCAGCTTTTCCTCATCAGATTGCGGTAGATACACAGCAGCTGCCCTCGCTTGCGGACAGATTGGCGATGTTTAATGCCGCGACTGAGGGATTTGTCGCATCGGGTTACGATTGGGTGGGACTGAACCTATTTGCGAAGCCAGACCATCAGCTAGCGGTTGCTCAACGAGAAGGGACGCTGGCGCTCAATGTGCTGGGTTACGACGTCGATCCAGATGCATCGGTGCTGGGTATCGGTTTGGGCGCCTTAAGTGAATTGCCTGGGTTAGTTGTTCAGAACCATGTTGATATGGAGCAGTGGCACAGTGCGGTTGAGTCCGGCACGCTGGGATCCGCCTCAGCGGTGTTCTCAGATGACAATGAGACCCTACGCAGAAAGGTGCTGAGGGGGCTCGTGTGCCACCAACGCATACCAGCTGACCAGCTGACCAGCGCTCAGCGAGATGATTGGCTGGTGCCCCTTATTGGGCAAGGGTTTGCGGTCGAAGAGAATGGTGAGTACCTGCTCACAGAAGTCGGCAGGTCAGTGTTACCTCATATCTGGACCGATTCTTCGCCTGTCTTCAGCACGATTTAGTCGGACTGCGACGAGGCATCCTAAAAGGCAGTAAGCACTGCACCCACGATCGACAAAATCGTGTGAGATCTAAACTCTCATGCATAAATTGTCGATCTGATACCCGCAACTGAGACCGCGTATAAAAGGGCGTATCTTCCAGCGTTATCAGCGATGCTTGCGTCGACGTCGGTAGGCGCGCCGGGCGAGGCACGCGCCAGATCGGTCCCTTTTTCAGATGCTGGAGTGGCGGTGAGAGCGTTCGCTCGACAGCGCCCATTTTATCGATTAGTAGAGACACTCGATTTTCGTCGCCACCGCAGAGCTGTGCGTCATAGTGAATTTCGCAATGCCCCTCTGGTGTGTGACCTCGACACCAGTTCCATGACGTAAAGCCGCTTTCGATAGGCGCGACGCCAAAGTTAGAATCCACATAAGCCGAGCCTTGCCAGGATAGCGAGGGTCGCTCCATGTCGACTTGTATACTCGACAGTGGCGCGATGGGCCACCACCAATGGCACTGCGCATTGTCGAGCTGAAAACACTCCTGCACTGTGCGCTCGAACCCGACCGAGATCACGCCGCTGACACGCTGGCCCCAAGGGGTGGTTCGCTCCTGAATAGTGATGGTTAATCCCTTGTCCGTGACCGCAATATCGCTGGGTCCAATCACAAGATGATCCGATTGCTGAGTGAGTGCTCCGGATCCTCGCTCGGTCATACACCAACGCGATTTCTCAGGCCCATAAAGGATGACATTGAGGCTGACATGGTCCGTCGCAGAGACCTTGCCACGCTGTCTAGCGCGAAAGTAGTAGGGGGAAAAAACACTGCCGATGAACGCAATTACCGTGACGCCGAAGCGGCCACATTCACTGAAACCATCGACATACCACCAGCGGTAGCCCGAATCTGGGACCGGCTGCGCAAAACCTAAATGAGAGGTCGCCATGCCCGCTTCAAAGGGTGTGGTGGAGCGCATGGTTGCCGCATCGTTCATAGGGGTTGCACCCGGCCACTGAGTGGCGTAGTTTGTCAGATAAATATAACACTAATAACTGTCATAATAATATGACGGTTCTGGGAGAAAGGTTCATGCAGGATCCATTACTCGACTGCGAAGACGATATCCGCGAACACCTCGCCGAACATATTACCCAGCAGTGTCCGCCCCTGTTGGGTCAGGCAATGGAATATGCGGTCTTTCCGGGTGGTGCTCGGGTTCGGCCGCAGCTCTGTATGGCAGTTGCCCTTGCCAATAACAGCAGTGATCGTGCGCTGGCTGCCGCCGCTGCGACGGCGGTTGAGTTTCTGCACTGCGCATCACTGGTCCACGATGATCTACCTTGCTTCGACGACGCCACGCAGCGGCGCGGCAAGCCCTCGTTGCACGCCAAATTTGGAGAAAGAATCGCCGTCCTAACGGGCGATGCGCTCATCGTTGCCGCATTCCAAACATTGGCGGTACACGCTATTCATCATGTCAGAGCAGAGCGGGTGCCACTGGTGCTCTCGATTCTGGCTCGAGGTGTGGGAGCGCCCCATGGCATTGACGCAGGTCAGGCTTGGGAGTGTGAGCCCGCAGTCGATGTCTCTCGATATCATCGCGCTAAAACAGGTGCGCTGTTTATCGCCGCGACCTGCGCAGGCGCCGCATCCGCGGGTGTCGATCCGGGCCCGTGGGTCAATTTGGGTGCCTGTATTGGTGAGGCATTTCAGGTGGCAGATGACATCAAGGACGCTGTTGGTAACCCCGAAGTGCTGGGTAAAGCGGTTGGTATCGATGCCAAGCTGGGGAGGCCCAGTGCGGTGCGTGAACTCGGTTTGGATGGCGCAACGGCGCGGCTGAAAAATTTGCTGGAGGAGGGCTTGGACAGCGTTCCTCACTGCTCGGGCAGAGAGAGTCTGGTCAGGCTCGTTCGCGCACAGTCGTCGCGCTTTGTGCCTGAAAAACTCGGCCGTTCGGCGGCCTGATCGATGTTTGCCGATCACGACACTTGGTCTCAGCAGCAGCCAGCGCCCTCCGACTGGCGTTGTCGTTGGCGCCTCTTTAGAAATCGGTTACTCGCCGATCCGAAGTTTCAACGATGGGCGGCTAGAACGCCGCTCGTTAAGCGCATTGCGAGGAAAAAAGCCACAGACCTCCACCACTTAACCGCAGGGTTTGTGTATACCCAAACGTTAACGGCCGTCGTGCAGTGCAACTTGCTGGCTGTTCTGCAGGGGCGGATTGAGTCGACTAAGTCGGTGGCAGCGATGTGTGGGCTATCAACCGCCGCCGCACACACGTTATTGACTGCTGCTGCCGCGCTGAAGCTAACCGAAGAAGTGTCACGGGGATTTTGGATGGTGGGTGAGTTGGGCGCCTCAGTGTTGGGTAATCCCGCCGTCGCCGACATGGTGAAGCATCATTCGGTGCTCTATCGAGACTTGGCAGATCCTCTGGGCGTACTCCGTCATCGTAGCAAAACGGGCCTGCGAGATTACTGGAGTTATGTGCCCGGTAGCAGTAGTCCTGATGAGGGACATCGGGAGTACAGTCAGTTGATGAGCAGTTCCCTGGCGCTCATTGGTGACCACATTCTGAATAGCTACCCCTTGGACAGTTACCGCAGTCTGGTCGATGTTGCCGGGGGTACCGGGAATTTTGCGCGAGCCGTTAAAAAGCGCTATCCCGATCTGAGCGCAACGGTGTTGGATTTGCCTGAGGTGGTCACTGAGGCCAAGGATCAAGCGCTAAATAGTCCTGTTCGGTTTGTTGCGACAGACATGTTTCGTTCCTCTTTGCCGCCCAATACAGAGCTTTTCTCCTTGGTCAGAGTGTTGCATGACCACGATGACGAGCCCGTGAGTCAGCTGCTGGCGCGGCTCCACTCGGCATTACGGCCCGGTGGGCGCCTACTGATTGCCGAACCGATGGCGGGTACGGCGGGTGCGGAACCGATTGGAGACACTTATTTTGGCTTTTATTTGTGGGCGATGGGAAGCGGTAGGCCTCGTACCGCCGAAGAATTAAGGGCCATGTGCTTGGCTGCCGGTTTTAAGGGCGTGCGTGAGTTCAAGACGCCAATTCCTGCTTTAACGCGATTATTGGTGGCGGAAAAGGCGATCAGCAGCGAATGATGCAAAAATTGTATTTTTTATTTGACACTTTGAATTGTTAATTTAGAATGACACATGAGCTGCAGTGCCATGACGCCTCGAAACAAAGGTTGTTAATGGCCGATACAGCCAATAAAAAAAAGGATGAAATAGCGCCACAATGGTAACGACGTCAACTGCGGTGGTTTTTGAGCAACCTGGAAAAATGTCGGTTCGCCGCGTCCAGTTGCCAGAACCCCACGCTACAGATTGCGTTGTGAAGGTCCACTGGACTGGAATCAGCACCGGCACCGAGAGGCTACTCTGGGATGGCCGTATGCCCCCGTTTCCTGGTTTGGCCTATCCCCTCGTTCCCGGTTATGAGAGTGTTGGCAGCGTCGTTGAATGCGGTGCCGAGACAAATGTAGAGGTCGGGCAACGCGTTTTTATTCCTGGCAGCCGCGGCTTTACCGATGTCCACGGATTATTTGGCGGAGCAGCCCATTCTTTGGTGGTTCCTGCTGAGAGGCTCGTCAAATTACCAACCGAGATGGAATCGACCGGTGTCTTATTGGCGCTTGCCGGAACAGCTTGTCATGCCCTCCGTCGTATGGAGGATTTAGGTCCTCCTGATTTAATTATTGGCCACGGTGCACTCGGCAGATTGCTCGCGCGTATTACCGAAGCGGTGTATCAAAAGACCGTCACCGTGTGGGAAACAGACGCCGTTCGTCGCGAAGGGAGTCACGGCTACACCGTGCTAGATCCCTCCGAGGATACGCGCCGAGATTACCAACGGGTCTGTGACGTGAGCGGTGCGCACGACATTATTGATCAAGCGGTTCATCACTTCGCGAAACATGCCACCTTATGTCTCGCCGGCTTTTATGCCGCGCCAATTCAATTCGACTTTCCTGCGGCCTTTATGCGAGAGATCGATATCCGAATCAGCGCAGAGTGGCAGGACCAAGATATGCAAACCGCAATGGATCTCGTCGCAAGTGGAGATCTCGACCTCAGCAACATTATTACGCATGACCAGCCTTATGACAGTGCTGAAAACGCTTACGAAACAGCGTTTTCTGATCCCGCTTGTTTGAAGATGGTCCTTGACTGGAGAGATGCATGAACGCACCACAGAACCCAGAGGTGTATGACCCGGGATTGGAATCTACTGGGGAGCGGGCCGACTTGTTGGCAACCTCCGGTGAGGAAGCCCCCAAGACACAAATCATTGCGATTTATGGCAAGGGCGGCATCGGTAAAAGTTTCACGCTCGCCAATTTGTCCTACAACATGGCGCAGCAAGGCAAAAAAGTATTACTGATCGGTTGCGATCCGAAGAGTGACACCACCTCGCTGTTGTTTGGCGGTAAAGCGTGCCCCACCATTATTGAAACAGCGTCGGCTAAAAAAGCGGCCGGTGACGAGGTCTCGGTAGGCGACGTCATGTTCAAGCGCGATGGCGTTTTTGCCATGGAGTTGGGTGGGCCAGAGGTCGGCCGCGGTTGCGGTGGCAGAGGCATCATTCATGGCTTTGAAACGTTGGAGAAGCTTGGGTTTCATGATTGGGACTTCGACTACGTGCTGCTCGACTTTTTGGGCGACGTCGTATGCGGCGGATTCGGTTTGCCGATTGCTCGCGACATGTGCCAAAAAGTAATCGTTGTTGCGTCAAACGATTTGCAGTCACTTTATGTGGCTAACAACGTTTGTTCCGCGGTCGAATATTTCCGCAAGCTCGGCGGCAATGTCGGTGTCGCAGGCATGGTGACCAATAAAGATGATGGTTCCGGTCAAGCACAGGCGTTCTGCAAGGCGGTTGGCATACCGGAGCTCGCGTCTATTCCCGCAAATGACGACATCAGACGCAAAAGCGCCTCCTATGAAATTATCGGGGGACCGGATGGAGAGTGGGGTTCACTGTTCAGTGGTTTAGCAACGAATGTTGCCGAAGCGCCACCCCATAAACCTGAGCCGCTAACTCAGGATGGATTGCTTGAACTTTTTGACAGCGACACCGTGGGTCGCGACGTCGTACTTGAACCTGCCAAGTTAGAAGACTTGTGCAGCGTTGAGCACCTTAATAAGCCCTCGTTGGAAGTGATTTATGACGCTATCTAGCGACACCATCGCCGTAGACTCCGATACCGCTGCTGCAGCGGACGGTTGTCATGCGGGAGAAGGCGTCATGCGTGATGCCGCGCAAAAGGCAGGCAAGACCGCGCAGCTGGAGCAATACGATAAGGATTACCCTAAGGGACCTCATGATCAACCTCAGAGCATGTGCCCCGCTTTTGGCTCATTACGCGTAGGCTTGCGCATGCGGCGCACCGCGACGATTTTGTCGGGCTCTGCCTGTTGCGTTTACGGACTCACGTTTACTTCACATTTTTATGGTGCGAAGCGCACCGTCGGTTACGTACCGTTTGATTCCGAATCGCTGGTGACGGGTAAGTTGTTTGAGGATATTCGCGAAGCCGTTCATGATATTGCCGATCCCGATCAATACGACGCCGTCGTCGTGATCAACCTCTGTGTCCCGACGGCCTCCGGTGTGCCGCTGGACCTATTACCCACAGAGATTAATGGCGTTCGGATCATTGGCATTGACGTGCCAGGGTTTGGCGTGCCGACCCATGCTGAGGCGAAAGATGTGTTGGCTGGCGCCATGTTGCGCTACGCGCGGGGTGAGGTTCAGGCGGGCCCCGTCGCTCGACCTGCTGTTGTCGAGACTGATGTGCCGACTGTTGCGATGGTGGGAGAGATCTTCCCTGTTGACGCCATCACCATCGGGCGCATGATCCAGCCGATGGGAGTGAAAGCAGGGCCGGTCGTACCAACGCGTGAATGGCGAGAGCTTTATGCGGCGCTTGATTGTTCTGCTGTTGCGATGCTGCACCCTTTTTATACTGCAACTGCCCGAGAGTTTACGGCTGCAGGCAGACCGCTTCTGGGGTCGGCGCCAGTCGGTGTAGAGGGGACAAAAGACTGGCTTGCTCATCTCGGTGACGTTTTGAATTTGCCTAAAAAGCGGATAGATGCTGCGATCAATGCACAGTTAGCCGCTATTCGTGGCGTGCTGAAAGAGAACCCAATTGACGCGCGTATCACCCTCTCAGGTTATGAGGGATCGGAGCTGATCGTCGCTCGACTACTGATTGAGAGCGGC
>Ga0206123_10000999_pt1 | contig 27129 bp, 32 predicted proteins | sample Helgoland_Spring_2_FD_160086 | JGI IMG/M metagenome (GOLD analysis project Ga0206123, IMG submission 160086) | Pelagic subsurface seawater microbial communities from Kabeltonne, Helgoland, North Sea - Helgoland_Spring_Bloom_20160316_1 | ecosystem: Environmental > Aquatic > Marine > Epipelagic ...
ATATTGTCTGCGACGAATGCGATCTTCTTGTTTTGCTCGATGGTTTCGTCGTCGTATTGCACGCGAGTTGTTGGTTCGCGAACCATTCCATCAATAGTATAGGGGGTGATTGTGCGTGCAGCTACCGGGCTGTGTGTTGCGCGTGGAAGCTGTATCTCGTCGGGGAACATCCGCTCCATCTGGTTCAACCAGTTCTGTTGAACGCTATCAATGTAGCCGGGGTTGCCCAGCCTGTGTTCTTTCCAGTTAGTGCCTGCGTACATCTTTGACTTCTCGGGAGCATTCGGCATGCCTTCCTCAATAAAATCAATGATGACCTCGGGCAAACCGATGTCTCGCAAGCCCTCTGTTAAAACTTCTTCGCGAAGGTACTCAAACCAACTTCCTGTAGAAATATCCATTTATTCAAACTCCAACACTATAAATAGTTGTTTTTATCAGTATCTACGCAAAAGCCTTAGTCTTTAATAGTTCTGCTGTATCTTTCCACGATTCTACTTCGTAAGCGGCCCCATTTGGGTGCTCACGGAGAGCTGCCGCCAAAGAGTGGTCATTCCCCGGAAAAGGGATTCGATCGCCTACAAAGTGAATCTGGTTGTGTTCCAACGCATCTTTAAAATACCTAGGTATAACCTGCGCTTTATCGTTGCCCTTGTTGAAGATGTCGATACTGACTGCACCTCCGATAACAAAGTCAATCTCAGGATATTTTTTACTAAGTTTCTCTACGATTCTCTTTCTTTCTCCAAAGTCTCCATCCCATTCCTTAAACTTTTGGCGCTGTTCTGGTGTGGCGTCTATTCCAACGATAGAGAAATTCATCATTCCCGGGCGCTTTTCTAAATGTGTGCCGGTCTTGATAGGAAATTCTGATCTTGTCACATAGGAACTTAAAGAACGTATAAGATTCTTAGCGCCAACGAACTCGTTCTCATACATAATATCCCATTCGCTGTAGCCGCTTTCGTTTATCTGATCACGCATCTGATAAAACATGTTACCCATACAGGGAAAGATGCCCGCCGTCATTTCGACTGTCTCTAATCCAAGCTGATCAACAAGGCGAACGAACGCGCCACCTGAGACAATGTATACCTCTTTGTCTTTCATCCATTTCTGGAAAGTCTTGCGGAAAGATGGGACAATCTTGGACTTAGCAGGTGTAAGCGTTCCGTCCACATCAAATAGATAGATATTGCTCATCGGTCGTAGTCATCCGCCAATCTGACCACATCATCTAGATGGGGTGTAGAGACTTCCATCAGTCTCACCATATCTTTGCCGGCACCAAACCTGTGGACTTGGTTTGGCTTAATGTGCAGGACTTGGTTGACGTTATACTTTTGTGGGGGGCTTTCGTCGTCATCTGTCCAGTTTAGCAAAGTGCCCTCCAGAACATATACTGTCTCTTCTTTCTTTTCGTGGTACTGAAGCGACAGCCGTTGCTTTGGCTCGATATGCAACATTTTTGCCACATAGTCTTCGGTTTCAGCCCATATGTGTTCAAAGCCCCAAGGCTTTTCTACGATTCTTCTATTCATTTTATCTCCAAAATAATTGTACACCAACAATGGCGAAAGAGAGAAGTACACATATCATCGTCTTCACAGTGAACATACTCTCATTAAGAAAATACCATGTTAGTGCCGGGAATGTTAAGTACGACATACTAAAAATTAAAAATCTTGGGCCCCATACTTCACCCCACTCTTCGTAACACAGCTTGATGCCATACCAGAAGCATATACCCGTTGGGATAGAAAATAGTATAGCTGACATCAGCGGCTTGTCTTTCCACCAGTCCCAAACAAACTGAGCGTTAAGCTGAAACCAGCCGAGGGTTTGCCCTAAGGCGAAAAGCGTGCATGCAATTAAAAGTTTATTCATAGTTTAAGTTAGTTACAATCAGATCTTCAGCAAGGGCTGGATCCTCTGTCCTCATTCCAAATTTATTAATGTATATTTTATTGTCAAAAAGTCTATCTATGTATTTGTCATACTTGAAAATCAACACCATTTTGTTTTTACCCTCAGACAAATATGTTTTCATATTTTTAAAATTATAGTTTGAGGTGTCGAGAGTTCTAACTTCTTTCTTCAGAATATAGTCTCTTTTAGCTTTACCAACAGGTATCAGGATTGTCGAGTCATCCTCAATCTTTTCGAATGAGAACTTTAGATTTTCGTGAGACGTGAAAGACAATTTTAAATCTTTTATCAAAGGTATAGAGTTTTCTAATGACACTATGTTGAATTTTGAATAATTGTGTTTGTTTAGCTCAGAGCATTCAAGGGAGCCAGTTTTTGAGTATCGGTTGAGAAGATAAAAAAAGGCTGCGCGGTCTTCGGGCTTTTTGAATAAAGTAAACCAGTGGTCTCTGAAATATCGCAACTCCCCCTCGTTGGTCTCGCGGTGGTAATACTCGATAGCATTTCGTAACCCCCAAGGGTTCTGTACCAAACAGTTCCAAAATTCCCAAACGAAATATCTGTTTGTTGTCATGGTGATATCAAACCCGGCAGAGTGCAGATCTGTTTCTATATGCCCAGCTTTTAAACCATAAGTTTTAATTTTTGTATCGGGCTTCAGAAAGTTTTTCAAGAAAGCTGATGATACAAACCTATTCGGACATTTCAGAAGCGTGTTCAGCATTGTAATCTGGCTCCGGCGGGGCTTGCTGCTCGCTCTTTCTAAGAGCAAGTTCGTACTCGACGTAAGAGCTTACAATCCCTGTAACATCGTTGAGGATGTGGTCTAGGTTGGTTAGCTCCCGGCGTGTTTCATCTAGTTTCTTGAGCACATCGGCTGTGAGGATCTCTTTACCGGTCTCTTCTGGTAGAGAGAGGTGGGTAAAGAGATCTCTGGCATTGGCATAGATCCTATCTATTTCGTTTGGCAATTGTTCCAAATCGATTGTATATTGTATATTAACTCTTTTTGACATTTTAACCTCTTATTAATTTTTTGTTTTGGTTTAGTGAACGCTCAATTATATCAGGCGCCCCGACGACGACAATCTCTGTGCCAGTTTGTCCCCTGTTTATGGTAAGCTTGGTAAATCGGTGGCTGGTGCTTAGATCTTCTGGGAGGTGGCCTTGCTCGCTTAAGCTTTGCATACGAGCCTCCTCTCTTATCATAACCACGTGCTCCGGATTGACGAATACTTCCCTTAATGTATAGTTATCTTTCTTACTTGTCAACAAATTGTTCTGACATATCTCTGTTAATCTTACTAGCATGCTCTCTCCAGAGGGTACACGTCCCTTCTTTTAAGTTTCCATTCGTGACCATTAGCATAAACTTGGTAAACAGCGTTGGTGCCACTCAAATAAACGCCGACAGTGGGTCTTTCTGTCATCCGTAATCTCATTCCTCTTTCTGTCTCACACCACAATTCAACACCTTGTGGGATGTGAATCAAATCTCCTTGGTTCATCATTCTGACTCCGTTTGTATAATACCGTAATTGGTGGTGATCAAAGTGCCGGCACAACTGGAAGCGTTCTGCAAAGCTGTCTTAGTTACCTTCACAGGATCAATAATACCACTCTTCATCATATTTGTCAAGCGGTCGTTTCTAAAATCCCAGCCATTACCACTGTCAGAGTTCAGCACTCTATCAACAATGATATCAGGGGAAAGACCAGCGTTTAAAGCCATCTGAGTAATCGGGGCCCTACAAGCGTTCACAACAATTGACACACCGTAGGCTTGATCGGAATGTGAATCAGTGGTCGAGACGATAAGGTCTTGCGAAGCCCTAAGAAGCGCTGTTCCACCTCCCCCAACAATGCCCTCATCTTGCGCAGAGCGCACTGCCTCAAGGGCATCTTCTACTCTGTGCTTTTTCTCAATCATTTCAACTTGTGTCGCTCCGCCTACTTTGATAACTGCGACACCAGAAACAAGCCTAACGATTCTACCTTGCATAAGCTCTGCCGCTTGCATGTCATCGCAGCTTTTGATGTCGCTCTTAAGAGACTCAATTCTTTTTTCAATCTCTTCAAAGTCTGCATTGCCGCCAACGAAGGTTGTGGTGTATTTATTCCCTTCCACACTCTTAGCCGAGCCCAAGTGTTTGAGTTGCACATCGTTTAGTTTAATGCCAGATTCTCTTGTTACAAAGGTAGCACCAATCGAAGCTGCAAGATCACTCAGGGTATCTCTGCGTTCATTGCCATAGAAAGGAGCCTTAATAGCAGCCACCTTCAGCGTACCCCTCATAGCATTCATGATAAGAGCAGCCAGTGCTTGGCCTTCAACCTCTTCAGCAACAATAATTAGTGGTCGGCCTTCTCTCGCTATCATCTCAAGGATGGGAAGCACAGGCTCAACAGCATCAATCTTGTGATCGGTGACAAGAACAAGCGGCTCATCATAAGACATTACCGAACGTCTTTCATCAGTGATAAAGGCGGAGGCAGCGACACCAGACGGTACCTTAAACCCTTCCTCAATATCAATGGACGTGTCCAACGAACGAGATTCTTCGATAGTGATTGAGCCGTCTTGGCCAACCTTGTCTATAGCCATAGCTACTAGATCACCAATGGTCGAATCGTTGTTGGCTGAGATGGTGGCAATGTGTTTGATATCTTCAATGCTAGTGACAGGCGTTGATTGTGCTGACAACTTGGTGCAGATCTCTTTAACTGTATTCGTGATACCACGTTGTAGTTCCACAGGTGCGGCACCCGCAGCAATATGCTTTTGTGATTCTTGCAGGATTGCTCTCGCAAGAATAGTTGACGTGGTCGTACCATCGCCGGCAATCTCATTGGTTTCAATGGCAGCTTGCCTAGCTACTTGTACAGCAGCGTTCTCGATTGGATCTTCCAAGGCTACGAAGTGTGCTACGGTCACTCCGTCTTTCGTTACGAAAGGCGCCTTTCCTTTCTCTTGCAACAGAACATTTCTGCCGCGGGGTCCAAGTGTGGATGCCACATTGTCAGCAAGGACATTCACACCGTTCATTATCTTTTGTTGTAGCGATTGATTGTTGTCGTATTCGCGACTCATTTACACCTCTATGTTGTGTTTATTATAATCAATTTTGTATGAAATGTCAAATGTTTTTATTCAAGATCGGAATCTTCTTCGCCTTTTGTTTTTGATTGCTGCAACAAGTTGACCACAGTCTTTCCTTCCTCTTGCGCTTTTTCATTCGCGTTCATCGCCGTCGAGCGCCTATCGGCACTAAAGTACTTTCCTACATTCTCAGTAAAACTCTTGGTTGTCTCCAAAAGAGCCATCATATCGTCTTTCAATTTCTCAATATAGATTGCGGCGCATGCTTTGATATTCTCATCGGACATATCTAGCTCACCATAGTATTGTGACTTCGCCACTTTTCTAAGTTTGTCCATTAGTGTTTGGGTGATCTCCCACTGACTACCACCATCTCTACCGCCGCCCTCCATCAACGCTCTTTCTTCTTGCATCATACGCTTCTCTCTTACATGGAAAGCCCCGAAGTGTGATTCGGCTACCTGTCGAGCTTCCTCAGCAGCAGCGGTATAAGCTGCGTTATAGTATTTTTGTAAATTAGCAAAGTTTCTTTGTTGTATTTTTTGTGCTTTAGCGACTTCTGCCTGATCCTCTGGATCTAGGATAGGCGGCATAAGATCTTTTAAATCATGTGTTTTAGCCCATTTCTCAAAATTTGGTTGTTGACCTGCTTTGGCCGCTTGTTCTGCCGAGTTTTCGGCGTCCATTTTGTACGCCTTTACCTTTACTTTGGAGTATTGTGTTCTTTTCTTATCGGCAAGATCGCTTTCTTCATCTGGTTCAAACTGGCCCGCGGGATCGACATTTTTGCTGAACATACCGCGGGTATATCCGGGAACATTTTCTAGGATTTCTTGCATTCCTACTTTCCATTTTGACGAATCGCTAAAATTTTGAATTTGTAACTTTAGGCGATTTTTAGTTTCTTCATCTCCGAGCAGTGATCTGTTCTTCTTAGATGATTCCATAATAGTCATAAAGTTCTCTCGACTAATCACGAAATCAAAGATAGCTAATTGCGATACGTCATCACCCTCTGAATTTTTGCGTCCGATTAAGTATTTGATGTCAGGCTCGCCGGAACCACCTCGTAAAAACAAATAGTCAACAAGGTTAGTAAAACTTCCGTGAATACCAGTATTGGGGCTCAAAAGTTTGAGGCTCACATTTTCATTGTCCCCTGTAACAAAGTCTTCAATGGGTAGCGTGCCACCTACGCGATCAGCCTGTTGGGAGCCTCCAGTAAGTGCTGCCATGAATCCTTCGAATACGAACCCAGCAGAAGACTCACTATAATCGTTTAAACAGGCTTGAAGCGCTTCGATAATCATCATCATATTAAGGATGGCGTTAAATCTCTTGCCTTTGCCTTTTCTCTGTGCTGTCTTCGGATCAACAAAACTGTTAACGTGCTGGATTCTTTCTTTGATCCCACCTTGTCTGGTAATAGACGCGAAGATTCTGTCGATATCTTTTCTTGATTGGCTGTCGGGATTCCCCCACGCCTCGTTAGGGTTGAGTTTGGGGATAGGGATCGACATACTGAATCTCTCGCCCTCTTCAAGTGTTTCATCCTCGTTAAGCATTGTAACTCCGTGGAGCACCTTACTGACTTCCTCTATCATTTGTTCTAGTTCCGTGAGCGGCGAGATCGTTTCGTCTTTCTCCCTCACTTCAATAAACATATCTTTAATATAATCTGACACCTGTATACTCCTTAAATAATTATGTCTGCAATTCCTAGCTCGACCGCTTCTTCTGCCGACAGGTATACGTTAACCTTACGCTCAAGAAGTTTCTTCAGGTCTTTTTTGCTCATGTTAGTCTCATCACACAATGCGTTTATATAGTCTTTCTGTATCTGCTGCATTGCTTCCATCTCATTGGCGAGGTTCGGTAAAGAGCCATGGCTGCCTCCGATAACGGAATGAATCATCACTCGACAATACTTTCCAATTTTGCGCTTACCTTTCGTGCCAGCAGCCAGCAATAACACACCAGCCGACATTACTTTGCCCATACCTACGGTATGTACCTCAGTGTTCTCTCTGACTTGGCGCATAACATCGTAGAGCGCGAACATATCATCCGCGGATCCACCATAGGTGCAGATGTAAAACTCAACTGCCTTGTCTTCTTTTCTAACTCTGTTAAGCTCATCAAGGTATAACAGGGCGTGTACTAATTCCGCCACCTTCTCGTCAGTCACATCGCTGAAGAGGCCCATAAGTCTGAGGTCTGGCTCCTTACTTTGTCCACCAAGTATTTGGTTTACTAATTCTTCCTGCTCTTCCAGTGAAAGGGTGATGGGGACTTCCTGCTTGTCCTGATCCTTAGCTAAAGAATCGACCAGCTTTTTTATTTTATCAATCATGGTTGTGTTTCCAAAAGTTAAATGCTTCTTCCTTTTTTTCATCGAGAAAGTTAGCTGATGAATCCCAGTCATCAAACACCAGACTCTCTCTGTAAAATTTAGGGTGCATATTAATTAGATAATTTATTGAATTATTCTTTAAAATAGCTATCTGTTCATCAATCTTTTGTTGCAATTCATCGTGAGTGCCACTGTCGTCATCGGCTATGTTCGCCTTAATTGCATTTAAATGCTCGACAGCCCTGCGCATACAGGATAAATAAATTATCTGCGAGTACGTGATCAGCGACAAACTAATTCTCGATGATCTAAAGAAATAAAATGTTCTGCAAGTGAAGTGTCCGAATATGAACACAAGTAAGTAAAGCCACCAAGGCCCCATGGGTTCTCCAAAAAAAATAACCACTGATAGTGGTTATTTAATTATAATGTAAGATCTATGATTTGTCAATTACTTAGAAGTAATTTTGTTTAAAATCTTTTGTGCAAGCTCTTCAACCATATTTTCTTTTTGGTTTTTCTCTTGAAGTCGAGCAGCTACGCGTCGAGCAACTTCGTTGACAATCGCCTCTTCATCCAAAGACTCGTCTTCGTCGTCAGCTTCCATCATAGGCTCTTCATCGTCGCCGCCCATATCCATAGCGTCATCGGCCATATCCATAGCGTCGTCAGCCATATCGTCACCGGCCTCTTCGTCGTCCATATCGACGTCTACTTCGTCACCAAGAACATCTTCAAGTGCACGCTCAAGGGCGCCCATAAAGTCCTCAACTGCGACCATCTTGCCGGCGGCAGGAGCAGCATCCATATCCATAGCGTCGTCTTCCATATCGTCGGCGGCATCTTCCATATCGTCGGCTGCATCGCCCATATCCATGGCATCCATCTCATCGTCTTCTTCGCGCATATCACGCATTCCGGGAGGATCTTCATCCTCATCGTCGCGCATGCCAGGTGGCTCATCGCGCATACCGGGACGCATACCGCCCTCTTCCATCTCTTCATCATCGCGCTGGGCTTGATACATCTCTACGACCTTGGCATCACCTACTGGGCCAATGTTTGCTAATTTAAGAAACTGACGCACCTCAGCTTCAGTAAGTAAAGTTTTACGTGACATTTAAATTTCTCTCCTTAATTAATGAAATTAAATTCTAGTATAAATAGTGTTGGTTTTGTCATTAGGCCATATCTTTAAAAGAAAAAAGCTCTGAGTTTTTGATTTTCTTAAGTGCACCGGACTCTATCTGTTTAACTCGGGCAAATGAAATCTTCAATCTATCGCCTACTTCTCTTAAGGTCATACGACCATTTCTGCTAATTGATATTAGACTACAGTTATATTCATCTTTGTAGTCAATAAAGTGTTTACAGTCTATTTTAACGCATCTCTTTTCCTTTTTGATGCACTCTCGACTGCAATGTAATAACCCGTCGCCTTTCATAAATTTGGATGCTCCTCGGAAATCAAATCAAAAATATCTTCTACTTGATCTTCTGACAGTCCTAAATTATGAGCCAAGGTTCTACCTTCGGTGCGGGCTTTTGTGTTTCTTTGTTTCTTCTCTTTCGACAGGCTACCGTTCTCAACCACATAACTTCTAATCCTTTCATCATCAGACAAATATCCAGAAATTATGGAGCGAAAAAATTTAGCTTGTGTCATACCATCGTTCTTTAATTTGAGCGACAGTTGAGCATGCCGGTGGTCTGTATCGGTAAAGATGATTCTCTTGTTGTTCTTTCCGTAATTGTTTTCCTCGGTCATATCTCACCAAGCCCTATTGAGAATATGTGTCTTGCTCTCTCCCAATCCGGCACTTGTCTGTGTCACAAATTCAGAACTTGCGTGCAGTTCGGGTATACTACGGGCGCCGCTGTAGGATAATCCAGAGCGGAGGCCCCTTTCTAAGCTTTCCAAAATCTTTGTCACAGAGCCTCGATACGGCACACGAGCAGACACCCCTTCATGAGAAGAGTACTTTCCTCTCCAACTAATCTGCGCTTCCTTGCTAGCCATTCCTCGGTACGTCTTCCAGCGTGTCCCATCGGACTCTTCAAAAACATTACCAGGTGTTTCGTCTGTGCCCGACAACATTGACCCGCACATAATACAGTCGGCGCCCGCAGCAAGAGCCTTCACCATATCTCCAGAGTTTCTTATACCGCCATCAGCGATGATTGTTACATCGCGGTCTGTCTTGGCGCAATCTAGAACGGTTTGAAACCCAGCAACACCGTGACCGGTTTCGATTCTTGTTGAACAAATTGAACCACCGCCAATGTTGCAGCGTACAGAATCAGCACCCCAATCAGCAAGATCGTTTATACCTTCTAAAGTAGCTATGTTGCCGGCCATAATATGCAAATTGTCACCAAAAGCACTTCGAAGTGTATGAATTGCATCCTTCATCAAAATGTGGTGCCCGTGAGCAACATCAACACACAAGAAATCAATCCCCAGAGCGTTCATAACAGCCGCGCGGTTTATGTAGTCATCAGTAACTCCGATGGCAGCTCCGATTACTATGTCTGTGTTGTGTTCATCTAATGCAAGGCCCTTGGCCATAGTGATAATATCAGCTTGTTGTTGGATAGTGTTGTAACGGTGAACGATTGCGGCACCGCCATAAAGCCCAACTGACAATGCCATGGCAGCTTCCGAAATCGTATCCATAGGTGACGCCAGAATTGGAACCCTTAATTTAAGTCCGTTGCCGAGATCAACCCCTGTTGACACTTCAGAGCGTGAGCGGATATCCGAGTATTGTGGAACCAAGAGTACGTCGTCGTATGATAGTGATTTTTTCATAATGCCACCCTGTTCAAAAAGTTACAAATATCGCTCACGCGGTACCAAGTTTTGTCGTTTGGGGCGTCTGGCTCGGGCAAAAGATGCAGCTTTGGACGCCTGTCTGAAATATGTGTGTTCACTACAAAGATGGTTGGGACTCCTTTGAATCTTAGTTTCTCTTCCAGTTCAGGATAGTCATCAATGTTGTACGCAAAGAAGTGCAAATCTTCATACTCTTCCTTATTTGAAACATCTACAAAATATTCTCTTAGATTGTGACAAAGGTGACAATTGTTAGAGTAAAACTTTAACACAAATGTCGAATTTTCTTTGATGTCGCCGCGCAATACATTATCGAGTGCATCGCGCGAAATTCTAGTTACTGCCATTTAGTACCTCCTTGGCGGTGTTCATACAGTCAGGGCAAAATAATCTTACTACATCTTGCTTGACCACTACTGACCATGATTCTACCATTTCTTTATTCTTCTTGTCAAACTCTTTTTGACATATTCCGCATAGTTCCGGCATCTTGCCAAACTGTGCTACTTGGTTAGCCATCTTTTCTGAAGCTTCTGCTCCAACTTGCTTTTTAACGGCTCTTCGCTGCTTCCGGTTCATCGATTCATAGCCCCAAAGATCTGTCTCTGGTTGCTGCCGTCGAAAACTACAACTGCTGACGGGAATGGAGCTGAGTTTGTGCTGTCTCCAAACTTAAGACGACCCTTAACAAAGTGTACTTCGTCGGCTCTCATAACATATTGGTGCCAGTACTTTGTATCAGTTCGAGCCGGGATCAGCATAACTACCTTTGTGTTATCGTTGCGAGAGGCCTCGTAAGCCTTCTTAATCCACTTTTCGATACCTCGGCCGTACGGAGGATTAATGAAGCTTGTGTGCCCCTCCCAGCTATGCGAAAGCCCATCATCAGCTTCGGTAAAGAACTTCGTGCATTTTGCATTGTCGGCGTCTGCACAGGGATCCAAATCAAACGGGCCAAAGCGCCAGTTAAGTTTGTTGTAGAAGTCCTGTGGTGTTGCCCATTGTCCCGTCTTCGACGAGAACATTACTACTTGTGTTTGTTTATCCATTTTTAATCCTCTCCATAGATTTAATATAATATGTTTCATCCATCTCGCAACCAATAAAGTTACGATTTGTGTTTTTTGCAGCGATTGCTGTCGTTGCTGATCCCGCAAAGCAGTCCAGCACTAAGTCTCCCTCATTTGAGTGCTTCTTAATCAAGTCCTCGAATAGCGGTAGGCTTTTTTGTGTCGGATGGAATCTAGACTTGCCACCCTGTAGCGGGTATTCGTAAACACCCTTGTCGTATTTGCTGTTGAACGTTGGCTTGGACTTCTTAATGCCCAACAATGCAATCTCTCTACAGTTTGTAAGGTAGTTCACTTTACTGTTGATTGGTTGTGGGTTGGTCTTAAGCCATTCGATGAGCCTGATCTGTTTGAATTTCTCAGTCTCAAGCATGTCTTTAAGATTAGTGATCTTCCACAAGTCAAAGAATACAATGCAAGTGCCACCGGGTCGAAGAATACGATAGAAGTGCTTAGTGAAAAGCTCAAGTTGCTCCATCGTGAACTGCGAATCCCAATCACCGTAGTTTGTTTTGACAGCATACTTTTTACCATAGATGCTCCCATACTTAAGAAAGTCTGCTTTCATCTTCTTCAAAGCATTCGGGCGCTTTAATACATCAACGTTTGAGTTTTCAAACCACTGATTCCACTGCTCTTCAGTCTTATATTGATCCCAATCCTGTTGAGTCATTACATTAACAGAGCCAGATGTGTCCTGCTTGGCAATATGATCGACCCACTTGTCCATACCTGAATCACGCGAAGTGATATAAGGCGGATCCGTCAAGATGAGATCTACAGAGTTGTCGGAGATGTCCGACAAGAACTGCAGACCTTCTTGGTGCTTGAGTTCTATCATCATAGCTGGTGCTCAAAATGTGGCTCGTTGGAGTTGGCTCCCTTCTGTCGGTTTTCAATCATCGTCATAAGCTCCCCATTCTCAATGGTTGTTTCACCTCCATCGTTAATAGAGACCATGTGATCTGCCTCGTACTTTCCGAGATACAAATCAAGGATATTCATCTTGTCCCCAGTTCGCAACATTGCTTCTTGCTTTACAAAAAGTTCAAGTTTCTGTTCCCAGGTAAAAGTATCGCCGGCGCTTCTTTTTGGCTTGACAATGCCCTTTGATACTAAGCTCTCAATGTCTCTCAAGAACATAGCTTCAAACATAGCAAGATTTCTCTGATAAAAGTGGTAATTCTTTGAACAGAATTTCGTCCAGTAGCTGTATGATTCATCCTTCTGGTTGTCTTCGGTAATCTTACCCGCCTCAGCTCTAAACATCGCATCCGCCTCCAAGAACCAGCTAAATAAGTCGGCTGATTTCTTAATTGAGAACCCTTTCTCTTCGGTGACCATAAGAACAAAATCAAACAAGTTGTGAAGGGTTCCTTTTGTTAGTTTTCTTTGGATAGGAGCGCCTTCATTTGTTTGTTCTGCCATCTTCCGCACTTCTTGTAGTGTGTTACTTATATTGGTTTCCGTCGCTAATTTCAGTGAATCATTATCTTCATAAAACGAATTCAGATCTGCGCACTGTAGCCGTGTGGCATAATTCTTATGGATTTTCAAAGCAAACATAGCAACCATCTCTTCATGTGAGCGTGTGTCAAGATCAGTTTCTTTGTTGTAGACAAAATTTAGAAAAATCTTGCGGTTGTCACCATTGGCTATATCACGGACAAACTTAGAAAGCTCACTCCAGCGCGCTTGACGGTGTTCTTGGTGATTAAGCTTTGTTTGTTGATTGACGTTCCTAAACAAATCGCAAGCCTCACCAATTAAGATTTTCCGAAGCGTCACCACATTAATTTTCTCAGTATATTGAATGTTAACTTGGTCCTCTTCGCTTAACTTATTGAACAACTTTCTTTTCTTCGCGCCATTAATTTTAATCCCAACACCGTCGCGAGAGTCCAGAAAAGCTGTTACAAAACTTGCTGTATTGTTACCGTCTACGCTGACATATTTATAACCCTCGTCGAGAACATTTTGATAATATTCAATTGAGTTTTCACAGTCCTTCTCTTGGGCATAGCGTAGCGCTTCTCTAACATCAATAATGATAATGCAGTTGTATGTCGCACCCATTACTAAGTTTTCTAAAAACGAAAGACCGTTTTTTAGATTCCAGCCTGAGCCAGTGTTAAAGCCTCCATATCTCTGGAAATTGCCATCCAGCTTAGTCTCTAGATATATCTGCTTAACAAAGTGTAAAGACTTCTTTTGTTCGTTCGCGTCGTGTTTGTCGATCATTAATGGCATCTGTTCTCCTTTTAAATTACTTGTTTGCCGTATTTTTTAATTTCTGTCCAAGATATATTCGCGCTAAGACGTGGGTCCTTCTTGGTAAGGACGTCTGGGTATTTTGCTTCTAGCTTTGGCGTCAGGATGTTATAGACGTTTTGCCCACTCATCACCCATGACTCTGCAAGGCGCCCTGCATTAAATCTATTATAATAGTGTTCAGGGTATTTTGCAAGCTTTTCTTCAAACAAATATCTCTTTTGTTCTTCCCAGTTTGGCTGTACGGAAATACCGGTGTATGCGCCTTTAGGGTTTTTCGCAATCGTAGACTTGTACTCCACAGGTTCGTTGGCCTGATTGAATGCGTCTGCACCAGAAAAAGTAGTGGCTACTTGGTGTCCCAGTACCGTTGCAGCATAAATCTCCTTGCTTCGAGCATAGCTAAACGGGTCTCCCCATCCTTGCTCTTCGCAGATTTCTGCCATTCGCTCGTATAACTTACGGTATTCTTGTTCAGGACGCATCAGTGCTCCCCAGGGCCCCGTCGCCCCTATCGCTAATCGTGATCGGACTACGATACAAGTCGCCGCTGGTGCTTTGGGTTGCCCTAAAGTTTACAACTGGAATCATTACAAGTTGTGCAATCTTGTCGCCGCCACGAACATACTGAGTTTCCTTGCCAATGTTATGAAGGTTGACAAAAATCTCGCCATCGTATCCCGAATCTACGACGCAGGCGCCAACGATAAGAGAGCGCTTCGCTGCTACTGAGCTACGGTTCTTCACCTCTAGCATGTAGCCGTGCGGTACTCCAAACCTTAGACCGGTCGGAATAACCTTGCTGTCACCGGGCTCGACAGCAATTGCTTGCTTGCCCTGCTCCGGTGAGTAAAAGACATCCAACCCAGCGTCCGATGGATTGGCACGCTGTGGGTCGAATGCGTTTGAGCGTGTTCGTGCAAACTCAACTATCATTGGTGTCCCCAGAAATGATTGTAAGGTTATCCAAAATATCGTCGATGTTGACGGTGCCAGTGTGAAGGCGGTATGCCTTTACTGCTGCTCGGATCTCGTCTGTATTGAGCCATCCATTCTCTCGGAACTCAGTGCGCAGCTCGCGCTTTTGTTCCTGATAGGGTTCGATGCACTCTTCAATTGCTGCTAGTGAGCGGATGTACTCCTTAACATATTGTTTCTTCTCGTCGTGTGTATTAGCCATTGTTGCCTCCTTGGTGACTATACATAAAGTATAACACTGTGAGGCTATGGAGTCAAGCCTGAACTCTAAAAAGATGCCAAATAAATTTTCTGACGACATCATCCTTTTGTTCGTCGGTTTCACACTCGGCGAACTTATAGTTGTACGTTGTTTTGACTTCCTGGAGAGATCCGAGAATAACATCTCTTTCTTTTTTAAACCATCTGATTTGTAGCGAGAAGTGCTCAGTGACATGTATATTATGCTTTTTGGCTATTTGGATTAGTTTAAAGTACTTCTTGTTGTCCAGTGCGCTCTTAGCCCTAGAGAAGTCCCAAGACATTTGTTTCTTGTATTCATCATTAGCAGTAAAGTTTTCTATCTTGTCTGGGTGCAATTGCATAGCTATCTTCTTAAACATCTTGTGGAAATATTCATGAAGCTCCTTGAACGTGCCCAGCTCTTCTTGCGTCTCATCAAAGAGCGGCTCATCTTCCGGAGTATCTACCTTGACAATTGCTGCCGAACCAGTATATTCGCTGACTGGGGTTTCTTTTACCTCTTCTGGTTCAACACCATAAAGGCCGGCAATTCTTTCTTTGTTGTCTTCGTTCAGTTTGTTAATGTCTATTTCATTCCTGGCACAGAACTCTCGATAGTATACTTCAAACTCACCAGCGGCGCCTTTTACAATGTCGTCAAGCAAGTCCATCTCTTCATAGAGATACTCCAACTCATTCATAAGGCGCCGGTATTTGATTTTCTTGGTCTTGATCATATACCTTAAGTAGTTTTACTTAAAGTCGATCTTAACCGTAGCTTCTATTTTAAGGTCTGGCACACGTAAATGATTCGCTAATTTGTGCTTCTTGCACTCTTTTGCGTCCAAAAACCAATCGGCGTGACCCTTCTCGTGAACAATTTCTAAGAAGTAATCTTCGTGCTGTCCGCAGTTCTCTGCCATCATATGATAGATCTTTTTATTGAGTCGCTCAGTTTCTTCAGCGGACGCTTTGATCTCTTCTACTTTGCCGCGGTCCATTGAACTGACGTCATGAATCATAACCGTCGCGTTCTGATCCATATACCTTTTGCCGGGGGCACCAAAGCTAAACAAAATAGCACCACAAGACATGGCTTTACCCTGCACAATAGTCGCCACCGGTATCTTTGAGTGTTGAACATCTGAAATCATTGACATCAAACTGTACACCTGACCACCATAGCTGTCAATTATAATTGGAACAACGGGCTGGCCCGTGTTCTGCGCTTTGCGCATCAAGACTGAAAACGTCTTGGCTGATGCTTCGTCGAACTTGTTTACCCTAATAACAATAGGCAAGTCATCGATAAGTTTTGGCTCCTTTAAGAGCGGACTAAATTTCTTAATTACGTTCATGTTTATCCTAATAGTTTGAATGTTTTGCCGACAGCGTAGGTCGAGAAGCCCCAGTTCTCATCATATTTGAGACGAGCCATATATGGCCGATTAAGATGGATGGTGTCCCTGTGTGGTTTGACTCCCCAACATCGAATGCGAGTGGACTCGTTGTTGGAATCAATCACCTCTACGATCCAGTAATCCTTGCCGTTCTTGGTTTTCTTGGGAGTAATCTTGCGGGGTATGAACCAGCATACTTGCAACCCCTCATCAAACTCTGAGATTGGCGGAATGTATTTCTCTTGAAGTTTCTCGACTGTCTCTGTGCTAATCACCAAGTTGATTGGGAACACACCGGTAAGATCAGTTTTGAACTGGATGATCTCTTCTTCGCTAAAGTCACCTTCTGGTCTGAACAACTCGATGTTATCTCCAAACTTCTTGAGGTTCTTTGGCCTCTCAACCACGCAGGCTGACCAGAAGTGTTTGCGGCCACTGAAGCGATCATCCACAATGTTGTCCAGAGCCCCGCCGCGGCAGAGAGCATCCAACGCTTTCTTATTCAACTTAGAGTACGATACATCTTCACGGAATAGCAGATCCTCTGCGTTCATGAATGGCCGGTTGTCTAAGATTTGTTCAATCGCCGACATTCCCAGACCCTTGATCGAAGTGAGCGGCTGAATCATAGTTTTGCCATCTTCGCTAATCTCCCACACTGTGCCAGACTTGTTGATGTCGAGCGGTGCGATATCAAAGCCAAATTTCTTTGCGATGTTGATTGCTTTCTCTTTGCGAGTCTCTGGTTCTTTGTCCAAGAATGCTGCCATCCACTCTGCTGGGTAGTAATTCCACAGCCAAGCACACTGATACGAAATAATCGAGTATGATACTGCGTGGGACTTATTGAAACCGTAACCGGAGAAGAATTCGAACTTGTCCCAAAGTGATTGAGCTTCATCCCTATTGATCTTCTTGGCAACACAGCCTTTGATGAACTTGTCGTGCAGCTTACCTTTGACACTGTTCTTGCCGGTACCCTTCTTGGTCAACACCTTGCGAAGCATGTTACCTTCATCGAGAGTCAGACCGCCAAGCTTGTGAGCCAGTAGCGCAATCTGTTCTTGGAAGATTAGGAACCCGAAAGTCTCTTCGGTAATCTCTCTTGCTTCTTCGGAAAGATACTTGATGTAATGTGGGCTCTCCTTGGCTTCCACGTAATCGGCATCAACACCAGCGGACAAGGGCCCGGGCCGGAAAATAGAGGTAATAGCTGACAAATCAATGATGTTGTTTGGCTTTACCTTGGTACAGAACTGTTGTGCTCCGTGTTCCGTGAACTGAAAAACGCCAGCCCACTTACCGGGATGGAAGACGTTCTTGTACACCTCTTGGTCATTCAGGTCAAGAATGTCGGGGTGGAGCTTCTTCTCGTAGTAGTCTCGAATCTGGGCGAAGGTAGGTTCTTCGACACCATGGTGGCGCTTCAGGATGTGGTAGATCGCACCTTCCATCATCTTAAGAGTAGACAAACCAAGCAAATCGAACTTAATGAAACCCATCGGCTCAAGATGTCGGACGTTCTGCCCCTCAGCCCACGGCGCTTGTCGCACTCCGCCAGAGTTAATCAAAGGCATACTTTGATCTAAGTCCTCTGCGATAACCACACCGCCGGCATGCCGAGAACAAGAGCGGACCTGACCGACAAGACCTTCAACGTGAGTCTTAACCGCTGGATGTTTCGCTAGGTATTGCCTCAGCGTCGGAGAGAACTCCATAACTTCTTGCCACGTGGGGCTATAGACACCCGCCTTAATACCGTGCTTCTGTTTCGCTAGCGGCGTAGCTTCGCGAATCATAATGGACGTAACCGTGTTTACTTCGGTAAATGGGACATTATACAGCTTAGAGATATCTTTGATCAAAGACTTGAGTTGTAGCGTATTCCAGTTTGAGATTGGTGCCACACAGTCTGCTCCCCACATCTCAACAAGCTTTTCTTTGAGAGACATTGAATCGGATACATCGTAATCGATATCTGGGTAGTCTGTCGCATCGGAACGTAGGAATCGCGAGAACAGTAGTCCATGCTTAATTGGATCAACCTGGGTAATGTTTAACGCATACGCTACCAATGAACCAGCAGCGGAGCCGCGGCCCGGGCCTGTGAGCATCATATCTGTTGCTACATCAACAATTGATTTCATTGTAAGGAAATACTTGGAGAACCCTCGGTCATCAATGACGTTTAGTTCAAGACGCAAACGATCGGTGTATTCCTTGTTGGTGTGCAGCCCCTTGTCCTTGAGGCCCTCTAGAGCAAAGTTTACCAGTGCCTGAGTTGCTGTAAATCCTGCGGGAACTACAAATTCGGGGAGGCGGACTGTATTGTCAGGCAGGAACTTCTCGATGCGCTCGAAGGCGATCCTGTAAGATTCCTCAATACTTTTCAAAACTACACTGTCGTCATACTCAAACCCCGTGGATTCAGAGTATTCCTTGTAGCTTTTCCAGATCTGGTCACCATTCTTTGGATACAACTCGTACCCAATTTCCTCAACGCCATCAGGAAGCTCCGACTCTCCTTCGGCCCAAGAAGGCGTACCCTTACCAAGCCAACCAAGGCGCTTGTAAAGTTCACGGTCTTTCCAAGCGTCAGGGTTGGGGTAGTGGCTATCGGCTGTCGTGACCAGTCCAACGCCAAACTCTTCTGCAACTTGAATCACATACTGATTCAGCTCATGTTGCTCTTTAATATTATTCCACTGGATCTCGGCATACCAGCGATCACCAAAAATGTCGACCATACGACGTGTGGACTCCCGCATTGCCTCCAGAACGGCCTCGTCGCCATCCTCTCGGTTCTCCCAGTAGTTACCGGCATACACCCCACCAAGACAAGCAGAAGAAGCAATAATGCCCTCGTTGTACTTCTTGAGTAGCGCGTAGTCAATGCGTGGGTAGCGATAGAAATTCTCCGGCTGGTACGACTCTGATACCAACTTAAATAGGTTGTTCAGACCTGTTTGGTTCTGGGCTAGCAATACAAGGTGTCGCCGGCGCTTCAGAATACCTTGAATCTTTTTGCTGTCACCCTCATCTTCAACAGTGGCGCCCGATTGGGCATCCTTCTTGATTGCGCGCGCCTTCTTCTTATCAGCCATCGCTTGACTATAGGCTTCGTGCCATTCTTCGATGGATGGCGTGAAGTAAGCTTCACACCCGAAGATAGGCTTGAATTCTTTACCCGCTTCCTGCATCTTCTTGGCGTGCAGTACTTGATAAGCTAGCCCGTTCATATTGCCGTGATCAGTCAGCGCTAGCGCGTCACACCCGTTTTCATATGCAAAGTCCATATGATCTTGTGGATACCCAATGGCATCAAAAATAGAGCCTGCCACAGAATGTGCGTGCAGACCAACAAACTTAATTTTAGAATCAATACGATTCATTTAACCCTCCGAATTGGTATATGGTATTGTAACATGCTGTCGGGGCCTTGTCAACTCGTCTAGGGGCTTATTTAGCACATATTCTGAAGAAATATATTCTGCATAGCCATTCCAATTGGACGTGTCAAAATACCACTCTAGTTCGATTGTTGTTCTTTCTTGAGAGTCTAGTGGCTCATATATGTCACTTAAAGTAAAGTGACGAGCGGACCATCTCTCGTGGAGCGGGAGCTTCTGGGATGGATACTGCTGGTTTGGTAAAGGGGGTAAATATTCCCTTGTTGTCTTTTTGTTTATCGCTCTTCGGCATTGTTTAAAATCTTCTCCTGTCATGGTGAATGGCAGATATTGGTTGTTTACCACACTCTGTCCATTATATGTAAAAAATAAATTCTTGCTTTTGTCTCGAATCAATTTCCGATGCTGTCTTATAAAGTAGATATCAAAAACTCCAAACGGAAAGGAAATGTAATATTTTTCCGGGGTTAGCCATTTGGAAATTTTGAGGGAGGTCATATAGGCGGCGTGAATACCTTCTATAATCGACCACCCGTAACTATCTCTCCTGTTTTGATCTTTAGGTTTGATTCCGACGTAATAAATAGGTATCTCTTTCCTTAATTGTGAGTAAAATTTAGATTCTAAGTCTCTTTTATAATAAACTGGGTCATAAACCCAGTCACCAACGGTCTTTCTTATCACCGGCGCAAGGTCGTCGTTAGCTATAATCCATATAGTATTACAACCAGCCAAAGCGCATTCATGCACTGATTTCTGAATCAAATTAAAGCCGTCACAGACAGGCATAAGTAGCTCAGGAAAAGATACACTTAGTTCCGTGTCATAATTGGCAACAGGTATTATACCGCTAAGATGAAGAGACATTTAGCAACTCTAAAAATCTATCGGATGGACTTTGAACATTCGATAAAAGCCTGAGCATACTTTCTTCGCTGTCGGTTTTAACTTTGATATTATGACCCTCTGCTCTGAGCCCATTTGGGCAGCGGTGTATTTCGCGTCTGATGCTAGTTGTTCTAAAATCATAGTGCCTAGCCGTACCTTTTTTTGTGTATCCACTTAATTTTCCTCTCATTCCGTTGTCTTTCATAATCTTGAGTACCTTGAATCGAGCCATCGTTTCTGAGTAATCAAAATCTACTAGTTGCGACTCAGTTAGCTTTGATACCGCACAAGCATCTCTAACAGGAGTATTTCCATCAATACGGTCGGAACTATAAAACCATACCTCGCTGATAAAATCATCATCTGTGTGTATAAAGTCGATCTCATGTTTGCCTCCACTATTGAATGCTATATAATCATAACACACATAACTATGTTCGTCAAGCTTGTTTTTACGCACGAAGCCTGCAGCATTGGAATCGCCAAAGTAATGGCAGTCAACAAATGAAGCTTCAAGTATCTTTGAATATTCATTTAAACAAATTATAGAATTATCGTTACATCTGATTGTTTTGCACAAATTTGAAAGAGGTGTAAGCCCCTTTAAAGATAGAAGAAAATACAATCGATCCCACAAAACTTGCTTTCGTGTTCCAACTTTCATTTCATCATCAAATGACAGTAATGTTTTTGCTTCGCAAGGCACGCCAATTGGGGTGTGGCTAGGGGATAAAAAATCAAATCGGAAAGGCACGTTCACATCAGTAAAGAATACCGGATACTCATTAACATATGCAAAAATTAACGCAGATAGTGAGCTACCTACAACAATGTTCTCGTATTCAAAACTCATTTGAACCTCGTATATATTATGACTTATTTTTTGTTGTCTGTCAAGTCTGTTCTTTTAAGGCCTTTCGAATCAAACCCGCCATCTTGCCAATTCGGATGCATTATATGTAATTTCTGTCCGTAGTGATTCCAACCTAACGCATGTCCTATTTCGTGCTCCAGCACTCTTTCTTTCCTGCCGTTTTTTGGTAATATAAAAATTTTGGCCATTACGATCTTACCAGTTCTATTGCTCGTGTAAAGTCTTGTTGAAGCCATATGGTGTGCAGAAAAACCTCCTTCTGGCAACGTTATTATGATCTCACCGTATCTGGGATTCATACAATCTATTATAAAGTCTTTATATGTATATTTAAATTCATAACCCAGTCGCTCCCAGTATTTAACCGCGTTATCAACCCGCGACATTATCAACTTAGTACTCGCACATACCCTGACTTTTGGAACAGTTTCCCACTCAGCTTTCCTGGTTGGTTTGCCGATCACGAATGTTTCGATCGGCTTTTGTTCCGAAACGTAAATTATATTTTGCAGTTCTGTACCAGAAATACAGTTCAGCAAGAACAGTAAAAGAAGCCCCACACAATATATAGTGCCTTGAAGAAGTCATCACTCTTCGGTGATCTCATCCAATAGTGTTTTAATATCTAGTCCAGCACAATCTATCTTTCTCTTACTGACGTGGTAATGGTTAACATAACCTGAAAATTTGCCGTACGCGACCTCTTGCTCGTACTTTGTAGAAGTCTTTCCGAATTGATTAGTTGGTGTTTCATATGGTATCTCAGTGGCTACGTGGATTGCTTCCCACAAAGCTTTCAATGCTTCAATCTGTTGTGGGTAGAACCCCGTGAAAGGGTCTAACATCTCGCCGTGCACCCACGCGTCTTCTATGATTGGCCTCTCGCCGAAGCCGTTCTTTTTGTACCAATTTTGATATTTTGGATAATAAGCATTGGTGATCTCAACACCTACAGAAGCTCGATTCGTCCGCTCAGAACCCGCATGCCATGCAGCGTGCTGCATATCCATTGTCTGATATATCGTACCGTCGTTATCAATTAAAAAATGAACCGAGATGCCGCGCTTTTCTAAAACATTGTGACACGACGTTGAATTCAAGCACACATCCCAATGGTTAACAAAGTATCTTATTGGTCGAGCAGGGCGCGCAGAATAATCGTAATACTTACCACTGGTCGTTTGCAGGCCGGCGTCATCGCTCCATAAGACAAATTTATCCCAGTTTATGGGATAGTAGACCCCGTTATAGACTATTGATTTAGAATATGACGAACCTGTATTCTTGCAGTATTCCCCCACCACATGTGGCTCTTGTCTCTCAGTCCACAATCTGCGAAAGGTTGTGGGTCCACAAAGACCGTCTGCTGGAATACTTCTTTTCTTTTGCCATTTTTTGATAGCCCTAACAAGCTTGTCGTCAAAATATCTCTCGCCAAACCAAGAAGGCTCCCACCCAAGTTTCTTGGCGGAAGCCTCATTGTAGAAATTTTTGTCCACTGTCTATACCTCTGGGGTTATAGCACCCCGACAACATAATTCTCTAAGATTATATTATAAGTAGTATTATTTATTACAATTTCTTCGATCATCGACGAATCGACAACGATTTTGCTACCTACTATTAGGTTAAATTTAACATCGTCTGATTTTTCTATGACGCGGACAACGGAGTGCTTTTGCTGTTCAGGTTGATAATCTTCTGGCAAGACTATCAATGATTTCTGTTCATCGTTGCGCTGATCTAGATCAACCAAAATGTGTCGGTTTACTGGTTTAAACATTGTTTCTCCTTAAATTTCACAAGTGTCGTTAGTGCAGAACTTCGTGCCTGAGCCGCCCTCTTCATCATTAATTCGAGTAATCTGACTAATCTTTGCAGACATTTCGTTATACTTTTCTTCAGTGATTGATTCATATGGCGCTTGTACATAACCCGTCTCTTCGTATCTCAAAAAGGAGACTGCTTTTAGCCGGCTTTCATACATTTCTAGCGCGCTCCGAATTTGACTTGCCTCATCACCAGTAAACGAGACCGTAACAGACACCGCGTTATCGGCCCAATAATTCTGATACTGGGCTGCAATCTCAAGCTGCTCCCACATAGAAACATCTCGTTTTCCCTTTTCAAAGTGTGGCTCCTTGACAGGGAACTCAACAACAGAAGTGTTCGGAGAATACTCATCATCTTCTACATTATAACCTGCTTCTACTAAACTTTTAAGGACTTTTGAAGTATTAGCGAACCTGATTCGTCTAATATAGTATTCATCTTCTGGGAAGTGGATACCAGGGGTCGAGCCGTTCAAAAGAGATACAGTGCCTGATGGCTTGATAGAGGTCATTTTAATTGACTTGGGAACACACAACCAGTTAGAGTACTCAGTGTCCAGTTGTTTAACATAACTATATGCATCGTCACACCAGTCCAACATAGTTCTGCGACCATGCTTATTGAATGCTTGAACAATTCCAGACTGAGACAGGCCGATGCGACGGTTCTTCAGCATCTTTGCGTTTGTTTCGGGCCAGTGTGTGTTGACCAAGGTTACGGTCTTGCCGTACAGATATGCACATTTGAGAGTCTTTACATAATCATCGTAGTCTTCGTGCTTTGCCGGGAAAGTCTCGACTAAGCAACACATCTCAGCATTGTGGAGACTCTGTTCAACACAGGGATTGAAACCAACGACCTCAGCATCATCATAGTTAGCACCATCCTTCATACGGCCAAAAGCTCTGGCGTTTTCTAACCAAATATAACCCGGTTCTCCGTTCTTCTGTGACTGTTCTGCATGCCAGCTATAGTCCATACCAACTTCTGCATTAAAGGAGTTATTAGAACCCCAACGGTGGTGGTAAAGCTTCTCTTGGTCATTCTTCATCTCTAGATAGCGGAAATCATCAGCAGCCCCCAGAGCCAAAGCAGCTGAGCGTCGTACATTTCCTGCTACGACACAACGACCAATTAGATTCTCGGTGTCGACGATGTCAACAGAGGTAATCAGTTCACCCACCTTGGGGGCATAGAGTTCGGTTAAATTCTCGTGTAACTCAATCAACGGACCAGCGCCGGATGATGTTCCTCCAAATCCGTGAATTGGAGCACCTTCAGGGCGGATTGCTGAATAATCAAACTTGGGTACCTTGTGGCCGAAAAAGAAGCCATTAAGAAGCATTTGTACCGAGTTGACCCAACCTTCTCGGGAGTCATCAATCATATGAACATCACCGGTGTATTCGGGTTCTTCGATAGTAATCGTACCAGCACCCTTGGTGTCGAAACCAACGCCAACACCAACCATAAGAGCATCCATAATCCAACTGAAGATATAGCCGCCCTTGGTCGATATATCCTGGGTTGAACGGAAGGCGCAATTAAATAATGCGGCGCCAGTGCGCTCTTCAACAAACTTAGTACCCATCATCCACAAGCCGCGGCCGGGTGGAGTCCACTTGAGATTAAACAGCCGATCAAACGCATCCTTAGCAGTCTTTTGTGCCTTGTTATCGTTCCATTCTAACCCAAGTCTAACAACGTGCTGTTTCTGCATATTGAACATTCCCTCGATGACGCGACGACAAGTTTGCCACCATTCCTCCGAGCCAGAAGCTTCGGGATCAAACTCGCTAAGTCTACGGGCGTAGGTTCGTTTAAAAGTCACGTACCCGAGAGGACCCCAAGGGACTTCTGCGGCTGTGTATGGTTCAATAAAAGAGTCAGATAATCTGAATCTGCGGATGTTTTCGATAGTTTTCATTTTGATGTTCCTTTAAATTTTTGATACTTCGATTGTAAGTAATTTCTCTGCATTTTCGGTGTTAACGCCACCGGGCTCGTGGCAACAGCATTTATAGCTGTTGCAGTAACTGCGTTAGTTTTTGGCAAAATTCTAATTTTGACATTAGACGTGTCCATAAATATATCATAAACCATGCCATCGGGACCATTTCTATTTTTAGCAATAAAGATTTTCCCAGTATTGTTCTGTTTGTCGTCAATTGTTCGTGACACAGAGAAGATAAAATCTGCAACAAAACATTTATTAAACGCTTCAGAAATTTGCTCCATTGTGATCACTTCCGCATTCAGACCGGAGCGATTGGTCTGTGATGCTGTCCAGATAGGGCATCCAAATTCTGTAGAGAGCCCTCTTAATTCTTCGTAGATAGATTCTAGCTCATTTCGCTTTTCCTTCCGTATAACTGTTGGCTTTAACAAATCTGCGTAATCTACAATAATTACACCGGGCTGTATTCCCCTCTTCACAAGTTTGTTAAGATGGTTTCTTATTGTAGCAGTTGAAGCTGATTTTGTAGGGTATTCTTTGACAATTAGTCTCCCATCTAGATCTTTAATCTTTTCGTAGATGTCGTCTTTGAACACATCGAGTTCAGAAAGAGGATACTCAGTAATGCAACTATCATATCTTTTTCCGATTACAGTGTCTTGAAGCTCTAGAGTATAGTGTACTACTGTCTTGCCTTCCATGATGGCATTTGAACCAAGGTGCACTAAGACCATTGACTTACCGGCGCCCGTTGGTGCAACCACCACTCCAAGCTCAGACTTTCCTAAGCCACCACCAGTCATATCATCAATTTGTTTCCACCCAGTTGTTACTGGGCCGCGGAATTTTGGTTTATAGCGTTCCTCAAAATCAGCTAGAAAATCATGACCAAAATTAGATTCAGAACCAAGTTTAAGCGACTCATTGATGATCTTTGAAATCTCGTCAAAAGAGTTTGATTGTAGAAGCTCTACTGACTTTAGCATTGCCTCTTTTAGATTCTGCTTGCGGCAGAACTCTAGCGACTGCTCTTTAATATACTCAGAGCCATCAACTTCGCTACTACGGATCCTCGTGAAGTATTCTGTTATCTGTTGGGAGAGGACCTTGTCTTCTCTCTCTAGCTCAGTCTGTAGAATTGTATCGAGGATCTGCTGTGATGGGTGCTTAGCGTAGCGGTCCCTGTAATCGACGATCTTTGAAGTGAACAATCGCAGGTATTCAAGCTCCAGAAAGTTGGTGTCAAGAACTTCTAGGATCTGGTCTGCGAACGGACGATCATCTAAGATAAGATGGACTAAATCTTCTTGAAAGTTTTTTCCATATTTGCTGAAACTTGGCTTGTTAGACAACTGTACCCTCCCGGTGATTATAACTGATTACTTGCAAGAATGCAAGCTAACACGACAATAAAATTTTATTGAGGTGTGTTTTTAGATCTTCCCAGTTGAGTTCACCGAAGCCGTCCTCGGTCATAAGTGAGATTATCTTTGTTTTATTAAATGTGCAATCGAAGTTTTCGATGGACTCTCGCACAAACTTTTTAGCTTGAACTGAGAGCAATGGTGCGTACAACTGCATCATCTTATAATTATGCGAGATAACTTCTTTCCCCTCGATGATGCTCGTAAAAAAGCGCAATTTACTGTCCGCTTTTTCACAAAAATCTACTAACTCGTTGATAGTGTAGTCTTTTTCCGAAGCAAGAAAAGACAATCTTTTTTTGACTGAAACTAGGCCAGCGCCTTTGATACCTGGGAGGTTATCCGAGGGGTCTCCGATGATTGCCCTAGCAAGGGCCATGTTCGTAGGGTGAACCCCAAACTCTTCAATAATCCTTTTCTTATTCATAAGCTGATCTCCTGTGGGTCTATACACCACAGTCTCGTCATCACAAAGCTGATAAAAGTCTTTATCATTGGAGATCACTACCTTTTGCCAACCATTGTATCGGTCCAGCGCACACGCATAGGCGATCACATCATCCGCTTCGATCTCTGGTAACATT
>Ga0206123_10001002_pt1 | contig 27102 bp, 27 predicted proteins | sample Helgoland_Spring_2_FD_160086 | JGI IMG/M metagenome (GOLD analysis project Ga0206123, IMG submission 160086) | Pelagic subsurface seawater microbial communities from Kabeltonne, Helgoland, North Sea - Helgoland_Spring_Bloom_20160316_1 | ecosystem: Environmental > Aquatic > Marine > Epipelagic ...
CACGGTGCCGGCGTGTCCCGCATCGCCCACGGTGTCCCCGTGGGCGGCGAACTCGAATATGTCGATGCGGGCACGCTCAGTCAGGCATTTTCCGGGCGGCGGCCACTATAACGCCCATACAACGGTCGGGTTTTACGTGGGTCGGCTTAGCGCAAAGTAAGCCGACCGGAACGAAGGCGCCAGGCGTTACGTTACCGGTTTAGCGATATTGGGGCCGCCAGCCTATCCCCGTAGGAGCGCCCCCGGGCGCGAAGAACGAAACCACATAACCCGACCCGGCATTCCCGCCAGAGACATTCGCGCCCAGGGGCGCTCCTACAGGCAACCACTGGGGAGATCGTCCGGACGCCGAATCGCCGCACAGCACAATAACCCGATCCCGGCACAACATCCGTCGCGACCCCGTAGGAGCGCCCCCGGGCGCGAAGAACGAAACCACATAACCCGACCCAGCATTCCCGCCCGAGACATTCCCACCCGCGACATTCGCGCCCAGGGGCGCTCCTACGGTTGAACAAGAACACCGGGCATGAGGCCGGCTCGATAACGGCATTGCGGCCACTCACCGTGTCGGCTTACGCCGCCGGCCTTGCATCGGCATTGGCACCGCCAACGCGCGGCCCGTCATCTTTTCAATCCACCAACCGGTCGATCTTCGCGGCACTGATGAAGTCGTTGTCCGACAGGCCGCCGATCGCGTGCGTGGTCAGGGCGATGCTGCACTTGTTGTAGCCGAAGGTGATATCGGGGTGGTGATCCTCGCAATGGGCGATATAGGCCACGGCATTAACGAACGCCTGCGTATGATAATAATTCTTGAACTTGAACTCGCCGACAATCCGGTCGTCGTCGACGTTGTTCCAGTTGTCGGAAAGCTGAGCCATGCGTTGTTTGACAGCATCGTCGGTCATCGGCTCGGTGCCGCCTTCGCAGGGTGCGCAATGTTGTTGGGCCAAGTCATTCATGGCTAGACTCCATATCAATTTACGCTCGACCGTAACATCGTGCCTCGGCCTGTAGTAAACGTCGTTGCTCCCAGGCGTCTTGCATCCCACAATTGATCATCCCTTCGTATTGGAAACGCATGAGTTACGCTGCAGACAACCTCATCTGGATCGATCTGGAAATGACGGGCCTGAAGCCCGAAACCGATCGCATCATCGAAATCGCCACACTGGTTACCGACCGTAATCTCGCCGTTCTGGCGGAAGGGCCGGTTCTAGCCGTCAAGCAGAATGATGATCGACTGGCCGGCATGGATGCCTGGAACACGCGACAGCACAACGCATCCGGTCTGGTGGATCGGGTACGTGCCAGCGGGGTCGACGAGGCCGAAGCACAACGCCGCACCCTGGAGTTTCTCGGTGACTACGTGCCTGCCGGAGCGTCCCCCATGTGCGGCAACAGCATCTGCCAGGACCGCCGTTTCCTGGCGCGCTATATGCCGGACCTGGAAGCGTTTTTCCACTACCGCCATCTGGACGTCAGCACGCTCAAGGAACTGGCCCGCCGCTGGGCGCCGGACGTCGCCAAAGGGTATAGCAAGGAGTCCTCGCATCTCGCGATGGACGATATTCGCGATTCCCTTGCGGAGCTGATTTATTACCGTGAAACCATGCTCAAGATCTGATTCGGTGTCTGGTGTCCAGTCGGATCGGTGTTCGAGCGTCGCAATGCCGTCACATTCGGATTGGATTGAACGCCGTGCGACGTTTTATTGACGCTTTGCGGCGAGAGTGGTATAAAACAATAGCGCTGTGAGGAGTCATGGCTCGAAACGCGCAAGGGGAAACCGCTCAATTGAAATGACATAACAGGCACGGGTCTTTCGGAGGCACCAGATAAAGTCGGTTGAGTTGCGTATTCGGTTCCCGTCAATGCTCGTCAATCGCGGCGAGTAAGTAAAAACAAAATGTACGGGAAAAGCGCTTGCAGGCCCCTTCGGGGGCCTCTTTTTTTGCTAGGCTGTTGCGCCTCGATTCTCGCGTCGCATAATGCTTGATCATCCGTGTGGCGGATGCTGGATGAGTTGCGGGTGTTGCGCGCCCGTTTGTTCCGCCAATGGTTTGCGGGTCCGTATCGGGCTCGGATCGCCAAGTGGCGCATGCGTAACAAGCATTCGGCACCGCGTTCGTCCCATACAAGCGAGGCCGCTCAATGTCTGTATTGCTGACCGGTGGTGCCGGTTACATCGGCTCTCATGCCGCGCTCGTTCTCGCCGAGGCGGGTTACGATGTCATCGCCTACGATAATCTGTCGAACGCCTCGCCCGAGGCCCTGCGACGCGTCGAACGGCTGACCGGACGCGCCGTGCGGCTCATCGAGGGCGACGTGCGCGATCGGCAGGCCTTGCACGCCGTATTCGACGCCGAATCCATCGACGCCGTGATCCATTTCGCGGGCCGCAAAGCCGTCGGCGAGAGCGTCGAGGCGCCGCTGGCGTATTATGAAAACAATGTCGGCGGCACGATCGCGTTGTGCGAAGTCATGGAGGCCGCCGGCGTCCGCACGCTCGTGTTCAGCTCGTCTGCCACGGTTTATGCCGAGTCGCGGGAAATGCCGTTATCCGAGGAGTCGCCGACCGGACGGCCCACGAACCCGTACGGCAGCTCCAAGCTGATGGTCGAATGGCTGCTAAAGGATCTGCAGGCCGCCAATCCACAGTGGTCGATTGCGCTGCTGCGATATTTCAATCCGGTGGGAGCACACGACAGCGGGCAAATCGGCGAAGATCCCGCGGGTCGCCCGAACAATCTGATGCCGTTCATCACCCAGGTCGCGGTCGGGCGTCTGCCGGAGCTGTCGATCTACGGCGACGATTACCCAACGCCGGACGGCACCGGCGTGCGCGATTACGTCCACGTGATGGATCTCGCGGACGGGCATCGGGCGGCGCTCCAGGCCATCGGCGAGCCGGGCGTGTATACATGGAATCTGGGTACCGGCCGCGGCTACTCGGTGCTGGAAATGTTGCGTGCCTTCGAACGGGGCGCGGATATGGATCTGCCGTACCGGATCGCGTCGCGTCGTGTGGGTGATCTCGCCGAATGCTGGGCTGATGTCTCGCGGGCGCGGCGCGATCTCGACTGGTGTGCGCGGCGCGGCCTCGACGAGATCATGGTCGACTCCTGGCGCTGGCAGAAGAACAATCCCGATGGCTATAGAAATTAGCCCGGCTTCGGGTTTCGTGCTTTAACGCGAAATTCTTCTTGTTGCTTGGCCAACGAGGGCGTGTACAAAAGTATCGAAGCGATAAAGCCATCTTGTTAGTGCGCGGCGCGGTACTTGGAACGGCGTGACTCAAATCAGCCGCAGGCACTAATGCACCGTGGCCGTCAGTTCTTGATCCGCTCGAACGCCTCCAATGCCTCGCGGCGCGATGCTTTGAGGTCGACGATAGGTTCCGGGTAGTTCGTGCCCAGGGTGATGCCCGCGGCATCCAGCGTTTGAGTTGGCGCCTCCCACGGCTTGTGGATATACCGGGCATCGAGTTTCGCCAGCTCGGGCACCCAGCGCTGCACATAGGTGCCGTCGGGATCAAAGCGTTCACCCTGACGAACCGGGTTGAAGATACGGAAAAAAGGTGCGGCGTCGGCGCCGCAGCCGGTCGCCCATTGCCATCCGAGCGTATTGTTGGCCAGATCGGCATCGACCAGCGTGTCCCGGAACCAGCGTTCGCCGTGTTGCCAGGCCACACGCAGATTTTTGGTCAGAAACGACGCCACCGTCATGCGCAGGCGGTTATGCATGTACCCCGTGGCCCATAATTCACGCATGCCGGCGTCGATCATCGGGATCCCGGTCTGGCCCCGCTGCCAGCATTCGAGCGCTTCGTTATCTCCGGACCACGGAAACGCGCGGAAACGCCGGTCCAACGGCTCGGTCGGGGTGGCGGGGAAGTGATAGAGCACATGGTGGGCAAACTCGCGCCAGCCCAGTTCCTTGATGAATGTCGTCGTGTGATCGTGCGCGGTCGCGTTGCCATGGGTGTGCAGGTGTTCCTCGATCCGGTGCACGATCTGGCGCGGGCCGATTTCCCCCCAGTGCAAGTGCGGCGACAGATAGGAGGTACCCGCCACGGCTGGCCGGTCGCGGTCGTTGCCGTAGGTGTCCAATGCATGCTGGACAAAATGCTCCAGGCGTTGATGAGCACCGTCTTCGCCGGGCGTCCATGTGGCGCGGATCCCGCGATCCCAGGGGATACGGGGCAGTAGCTGCAGGTCGTCGAGTGTGACCGAGTGGATCTGCGATGTTACGACAGGCAATGACTCGGGCGCGGCGAGCGGTGTGGCCATCGGCTGGTCGCGCACGGCGTTCCAGAATGGCGTGAAAACCTTGTACGGCGCGTTCTGTTGGGTCGCCACGGTCCAGGGTTCGTGCAGTAACGCCGCATTGAAGCTCGATGTGCGAATGCCGCAGTCCGACAAATGTGCCTTGAGGCGCTTGTCCCGCTCGATGGTCCGTGGATCGTAGAGGCGGTTCCAGTACACGACCGTCGCGCCGGTTTCCTCGATCATTGTCGCCAGCGCCTGCCGGGTGGGGCCCGGCCGGATAATCAGCCGCGAGCCCAGCCGCTCCAGCTCCTGGCTTAGCGCAGAAAGCGACCAATGCAGCCACACGCGTTGGGCACCGCCCGGTGCCTCGTCGCCGATCTCGTCCGGCGCGTGGATGAATACCGGGATGATCGCATCGGGATCGTCAGCCAGGGCAGCCGCGAGGGCGGGGTTGTCGGCCAGCCGGAGATCGCGGCGGAACCACACGATAACGCAATCGGTCATGTCATATCCGTTCGTTCGATACGCGTAAAATACAGGTTGGGTCGGTAATCAACGCACGGCAGAATATCAGCCGCCCCGGTTTGGCTCTCTGTGAGCGTTTGGGCAGAATGTGGCATTGCTCATCGATACCGTGGCGGTTGGCGGAATCATGTTTTCCTTTAAAGGCAGGCGCTCATCGTTGTCGTCGACGGCCAACGCGACCGACCAGGCTGCGCAGGTGCTGGTCGACGCACGGCGCGTGCTGGTCATTACGGGGGCGGGCATGTCGGCGGATTCCGGTTTGCCCACGTATCGCGGTATCGGCGGATTATACGATCGCGAGCTCACCGATGACGGCGTGTCGATCGAGGACGCATTGTCCGGCCCCATGTTCGCGCGCAATCCGAACCTTACCTGGAAATACATCGCGCAGATCGAGCAGGCGTGCCGGGGTGCGGCGCCTAATGCGGGGCATCGCGCGCTGGTTGAACTGGCGGATCGATACGAGCGTTTCTGTGTGCTGACCCAGAATGTCGACGGCTTTCACCGCGATGCGGGCAGTCGCGATGTTCTTGAAATGCATGGCGATATCCATCGGCTGAAATGCACAGGTTGTAATCAGCAAAGCAACGTGACGAATTATGCCGACTTCGCTCAATTACCACCGTCATGTTCGGTCTGCGGCGGCATGCTGCGGCCCCAGGTAGTGCTGTTCGGAGAAATGCTGCCGTCCGGGGCCGTCACGCGTTACGAGCGCGCGTTGGCGGATGGGTTCGATACCATACTCGTCATCGGTACGACCGCCGTTTTCCCGTATATCGCGGCGCCGGTGCGTGAGGCGTGGCAGCGCGGTATGATGACGATCGAAGTCAACCCGACATCCACCGAGGTATCGCGTTTTTGCGCGGTAACGGTGCGCGACAACGCGGCACCGGCTTTAGCGGCCTTGCAGCAGCGGTTGGGTGCGTGAATCATGGTGTGGGTGTGCCGTGCGCGGCGGTTCAAGCATCGTATTGGAATGGAGAGACATGAACGACACCAAAAGCACGAACATCGTCTGGCACCGAGGCACCGTCGAGCGGACCCATCGCGAGACCAGTAATCGCCATCGCGGGCTCACGATCTGGTTCACCGGCCTGTCCGGCTCGGGGAAGTCAACCTTGTCGGTTGCGCTCGAGGAGCGCTTGCACCAGATAGGGTGCCGCACCTATCGTCTGGACGGCGACAATGTGCGTAGCGGCCTCAACCGCGATCTGGCCTTCAGCCCGGAGGATCGTATTGAAAACATCCGTCGCATCGGCGAGGTCGCGAGGCTGTTTCGCGATGCCGGCATCATCAATCTCACGGCGTTCATTTCACCCTACAAGCGCGACCGCGAGATGGCGCGTGCATTGTGTACGGATGATGACTTCGTGGAAGTATTCGTGGATGCGTCGCTGGAAGTCTGCGAACAGCGCGATCCCAAAGGCCTGTACAAGAAGGCCCGGGCCGGCAGCATTCCCAATTTTACCGGCATCAGCGCGCCCTACGAGCCACCCGAAACGCCCGAAGTGCATGTCAATACCGGCGAAATGCCGCTCGAGGCCTGCGTCGACCAGCTCGTAAGCTACCTGTGCGATAACCATTACATAGAGACGAGTCTGGTCGAAGAATCGTCGCGAGCGTCATAGCGGCCCCAGGCAATGGGGTCGTTACATTTCCCGTAGGTCGGCTTAGCGCAGCGTAAGCCGACAGAAACGAAGCCGACAGTCCGCGAATTGCCCCGTATCTGGGCCGCGACGCCAACCTTGTCGGGTTACGCGCTCAGCGCTAACCCGACCTACGGGGGCCCGGCGCCGCCACGGTGTTTTACGTAGATCGGCTTAGTGCAGCGTAAGCCGACAAAAGCCCGACGGATATGGAGCAGCAATCGAACATCGAAATCCACGTTGGGCAACCAAAGAAATTGCGCTATTCTCCAATCATGATTGATGCAAACCTAATCTCGAAAGTGAAAGAAATGACGTCCGCTGAGCGTCTGGAACTCATTGAAGCGGTTTGGGAAACGATAAATTTGGAAGAGGTGCCCGTTACTGCCGCCGAACGGTCGTTCCTGGACGAACGTATTGCGGATGCGCACACGAATCCTGGCGATGAAAGCTCGTGGTCTGACGTTCGCGCGCGACTCAAACGTAAGCTTCCTTGATCTATAGCGTTTATGTTCGCGCTTCAGCAGAGCGTGATGCTGCCGGGGCGCAGCAGTGGTATGAGCAGCAGCAAGCCGGTTTAGCTGCGGAGTTCAATGCGGAATTTAGCGCTGTACTCGACCGGCTCGCTGAAACTCCCTTTCTATATCCGCAGAAATACCGCGATATTCGGCGTGCTGTTCTCCATCGCTTCCCGTTCCTGGTGTGGTATCGAGTCGAAGGTGCTCGGATTACTGTCCTAGCCTGTACGCATGGCAGGGCTGATCCCATCAAATTGCCCTCACAGCTTCGTCAGCCACTCACCGAACGGCCGCTGCGATCAAGGTCGGCTGGCCGTGAATGGCCCCGTATCTGGGCCGCGACGCCAACCCTGCAGGACTACGCCCCCGCGCTAAGCCGACAAAAGCCCGACGGGTGCCGAGCGTCACTCGAAAACGAGACCCGCAATTCGCCTGATGTCGTGGCATCCCGCATCGTGCTACGCTTGCGGCCGTTTAAAGGTCTTGCAAATATAAACTCGGGACGCGTTTTCATGATGATGCGACTGCTTGGTGCCGCCTGTATCGTGGCGTTACTCGCCGCTTGTAGCCTTAGCCCAACCCGCAAAGGCCAGGACGCCCGGATTGTAGACGAAAGCCAGTACTGCGGTACCTCGTCCCAGAATTCGGAAGTGCATTACTTCGCTGATCGCGACACGTTCGACGATTGGCTAAAATACCGCAGCATAAAGACCTTCGATCCGGCGCTGGCGCGCAATGGTGGCGTCATCATCGTCGATATGGGCCAGCGGCCCACTGGCGGATACAACCTCAAACTCAACCGCGACAAATCCACGATCAAGAATGGGACGCTGACCCTGAACATGACCTGGAACGCCCCGCGTCTGGATGCTGCCGTCAGCCAGGCGTTGATCGCCCAATGCGTCGCGATCAAACCGCCGACAGGCGAGTACAACCGGGTGGAAGTTGTCGATCAGTTGGGTAATCCACGCGGTCAGGCCTCGCTGGACCGCAGCGGCGGGTGACCCGCAGTTCGCCACTAGACCTGCAAGCACCCCAAAGCGCGTAGGTCGGATTAGACGAAGTCGTAATCCGACACAAGATTCCACCGCCAACCGCCAACCGCCAACCGCCCATGAATGTTCAGCGTGTCCTTTGCGTTTGTACCGGCAACATCTGCCGCAGCCCGTTGGCAGAAGGCCTGCTCAAACGAGCCGCGCCGTCGCTAACCGTATCGTCCGCCGGCATCGCGGCAGTGGTAGGCGGCGGCATGCCGGCAGCAGCCGCGCACATCGCCGAGCGTGAAGCGCTGAGTCTGGAAGATCATCAGGGACGTCAGCTCACTCAGGAACTACTACGTACCAGCGATCTTGTGCTGGTCATGGAAGCCGGGCAGAAACGCTGGATCACCTCGCAGTTTCCGGAAAGCAGCGGGCGCATTTTCATGGCCAGCCATTGGCGGGGTGGCGAGGATATCCCCGATCCATTCCGCAAGGACGATACTTTTTTTCAGAAAGTCTTCACCCAATTGGTCGGCTGTATAGACGATTGGGCCCGTCGGCTTGCCTAGCCGGTGTTCCGAGCGGACAGGTCGCAACAAGGCGCCAGACGTGCACAATATAATGCGCAGTGCGAGCCAGTTCACCGGTCCGATGGCCGCAAGTCATCCGGGTATTCAGGGCGAACGCAACAAGGTAGACTGCGCGAGGCCTTCTATCGGGCGGCGCTCGATGCGTCTTCCATTAATGGGGTCGGCCAGGTAAATACCAACAAGGCGGTCACGGCGGCGCACAGTACCCGCGTCGCGCAAGGGGTCTGATGCCGCTACTCTCGTGGGTGGGTGAATAATGCATGATTATGGTTGCGGGGGAGAGGGGAGTGCAACGCGATGGCGGGTACCGCGCCTGTTCAATACGGCCGCGTTGTGGCTTGCGGTCAGCGTGTTGAGCGGTTGCGCCCTGCCGGGGTACAGCTCAGGCGCCCTTGATGGCGATAGCTGGTACGATTTCGGCGGCAACGATCAGACCGCGACCTACGATGAAAAGCTGGCCGAGCGCGACATCGACTACGAGCCGCGCGTCGTCAAGATTACCCCCGCGCTCATTCGCCGTCAGCAACGCAAAGAGGCGACTCAATCGCTAGGGGCCGCGCAGCAAAAGGTGACGTCCAAAATACCCGAGCCTACGGCCTATCGCGTGGGCGCGGGCGATGTGCTGCGGGTCATCGTGTTCGGGCATCCGGAGTTGAGCAATCCCACTGGAGGTAGCGGCAACAGTGACGTGCAAGGCCAGCTCGTCAGTGCTGACGGTACGGTCTATTTTCCCTATGCGGGCGAGATGAAGGCCGAGGGGCTGACGCTCAAACAGTTGCGTCACAAGGTTGCGCGTGAGTTGTCCGAGTATATTCGCGAGCCGCAGGTTGATGTGCGGGTGCGCGAATACCGTAGCCAGCGCGTCTATATTTCCGGCGACATTCCCAAGCCCTGCACGGTGCCCATTACCGATGTCTCGCTCACGGTACTGCAGGCGCTGGACCAATGCGACACCTTCGCGCGTGGCGGCGCTGGCGGCAAGGAAGGCGGCGGCGTCGGAGTGCAGAATGTGGTGCTCATCCGCGACGGCAAATCCACGCCGCTGAACCTGAACAAGTTATACGCGACTGGACAACCGATTCCACTGCAGCCGGGCGACCGACTATTGGTGGACGATAGCGCCAGTCGGGTATTCATGGTCGGCGAGTTCACCGAGCAACTGGCGTTGCCGTATTCCACCGGTGGCATGGCGCTCAGCGACGCCATTGCCGATGCGGGTGGCGTGAGCCTCGGTACTGCGGATACCAGTGCTATCTATGTCGTGCGTGGCTTCGTCGCCAGTCAGCCCGCGGAAGATGGCGGTGTGCAGACGGTGGTGCGGCCCAAGGTCTACAAGCTCAACGCAGGTTCGGTCAGCGGGCTGTTGCTGGCCAACCAATTCCAGCTGGAGCCGCGGGACGTAGTGTTTGCTGCGCCCGCTAGCCTGGTCAACTTCAACCGTGCGCTTGCCCAGATCACGCCGTCGCTGGATATCTTGTTCCGAAGCTTCCTGATCTACGACCGGTCGTCCAACCGCAACAACTAATCGCAAGAAAAAATGAATGATTGGCAACAACGGTCGGACGGTGCGCCGTCCCCCGACAGCATGGGCTCGGAAGACGAGATCGACCTTCGGCGGCTATGGAGTATTCTAAAAGGCGGACGCTGGACGATTGCCGTGCTGCTGGTCGCCGCGTTCCTCTGTGCGCTGTTCTATCTGTTTGTGGTGCAGCCCACCTACCGGGCCGATGCGCTCATACAAATACAGGCGGAAGGCGCCCAGCCGTTACAGGGTGTGACCAACGACCTCAAGCAGCTCACCGGAAAGGGCGGTAGCAGCCCGGCCAAGTCCGAGATCCCGATCATCACGTCGCGCTCCGTGCTGGGCGACACGGTCGAAAAGCTGAATCTGCAGACGACCGCGACGCCAGTGTATTTTCCGCTGATCGGACGGGCGATCGCCGCTCACCAGACGGCGGGTCCCGCCGCGACAAAAGCGGTCTCCAGCGAGGCCGGCACCTGGATTGGCGACTACGCGTGGCAACCGGTCGGCGTCACGGCCACACGGATGACCGTGCCCGCCCGCCTTAATGGCAAGATGTTCCGGTTGCGGGCATTGGGGGGCGGCCGGTACGTCCTGTTCGGTCCGGAAGGCGAACGGATTCTTGACGGACAGGTCGGCAAAGCAGCGCAAGGCACTACAAAAACCGGCTCGGAAGTCAGTCTGTTCGTGAGGGATATCGTGGTAAGCGCGCCGCCGACGGACTTTACCCTGACGCACCGCGACTGGCTTCCGGTGGTGGAGAATCTGCAGACCAGTCTGGTGGCGGCCGAAGAGGGCGACGCCAGCGGTATCATCCGGATTAGCCTCGAAGGCACGAACCGCGCTCACATTACACAGATCGTCAATTCAGTGGCGCAGAATTATCTGCGTCAAAATGTCGAGGCGCGTTCCAAGCAAGCCGAAAAAAGCCTCGAGTTTCTCGATCAGCAGCTGCCGGAACTCAGGGCAGATCTCCAGGCCGCAGAAGCCAGACTGGCGCAATTTCAGGAAAACAACGAGACGATCGACCTCGGCAAGGAAGGCCAGGCGCTGCTGAACCAGGTGGTGGCGATCGAGGATAAACGCTCGCAGCTCGAGCTCAAGCTGTCCGAACTGCGCCAGTCGTATACGGGCAAGCATCCCGCGTTGCAAGCGGCGCGGGATCAGATGCGCCAACTGGCACAGGAAAGAAAGCAGCTCGAAGACAAGATGGGCGGCCTGCCCGAGACCCAGAAGAAAATGTTCCGGCTCAGGCGGGATGTCGAGGTCAATACCCAGCTCTATACGGCCTTGCTTAACAGGGCGCAACAGTTGCGGGTCGTCAAGGCCGGCACCGTCGGTAACGTCCGGATCATTGATCAGGCAGTGGAGCCGGTAGGGGCAGTCAGTCCGAAGAGTGGTCTGGTGCTCATGCTGTCACTGGTTCTGGGTGGCGTGATCGGCTGCGGTATCGTATTTCTACGGGCCGCGCTGCGCCGTGGTGTCGATGATCCAAAGGACATCGAGAAACGCCTCGGGTTGCCCGTTTACGCCGTGGTGCCCTACAGCAACTGGCTGGCTACCCAATCGGCGCGCGCCCGACGGCGGCGCGAAACGGCCCCGATCCTCGCGCGCGACAACCCGAATGAAGTTGCCGTGGAGGCGCTGCGCAGCCTGCGGACCAGTTTGTATTTCGCGCAGATGGACTCAGGCAGCAATGTGCTGCTGCTGACTGGTCCGGCCCCCGGTGTGGGCAAGTCGTTCGTTTCCGTGAACCTCGCCTACTTGTTGTCGGAAGCCGAGCAGCGCGTGGTCGTGGTAGACGCCGACATGCGCAAGGGCCGGCTCCACGAGTTCTTGCCGGAACGCCGGCGGGAGCCGGGGTTGTCGCAGGTACTGACCGGCCAGATGTCGCTGGACGAGTCGCTGCGCCCATTGGACGATTCGAATGTCAGTATCCTTACGTCGGGGCAGCTGCCGCCGAATCCATCCGAATTGCTCATGCGGGAGGCATTCCCCCGGTTGCTGGACGATCTGCGGCAACGGTTCGATGTGGTGCTGCTCGATGCGCCGCCGATCCTCGCGGTAACAGATGCCGCGGTGATGGCTGCGTCGATACCGGGCATTGTGACGTTCATGGTTACCGGTGCCGGCATGCACCCGCTCCCCGAGCTGGAAGAGAATGTCAAGCGGTTGTCACGCGGTGACCACAAGGTGGCCGGCGTGGTGTTCAATGCGTATCAGCAGAAGCATGCGGAATACGCAGGCGGATACAGCTACTACCAGTACGAATACAAAAGCTGAAGGCTACGCGGAGCGGGTCATAGTGTTTGACTTCTTTACCTTGCTCTTTGTAAATGACGGGCCGGTACACACTTATTATAAGCGGGAACGCGATAATGCGAGACCCGACCCGGCGCCACGCGCCACGGGACTAATCAGCAACCTCATGCCGCCAATAATACACAACGCAACTGACTTGCCATGCGCCTGACGCAAAGCCAGCAACAAATCATACGTGAAGAAGTCACCCGGGTTTTCGGGCAAGACGCTTTCGTGCGGCTATTCGGCTCACGAGTAGACGACCACGCGCGCGGCGGTGACATTGACCTGCACATCGAAAGCCAGGGCACCCCGGCCGAACTGTTCGACCGCGAATTGCAGCTACAGGCACGGTTGCTGCGCAAACTGGGTGATCGCCGCATCGACATCATTGTTTGCGGCAACAAACAGCAACCCCGCCCCATTGACATACAGGCGCGCGAAACTGGGGTAGCGCTATGACGACAGCAAGCAGCGAACGGTTGACCCAGCTTATCGCCTTGGTCGACAGAGAAAGCGAACACCTTGCCGGCGTGCGGCAGCGACTGCTAGGCGATAATTGCAGCGTAGACGCACAGCGGCTGGAAGCATTGCTTGCCGACGATATCGGCATAGACCGGTTGGAATCATTCGGCGCCAAATTCGCCAGAATGCAAGACAGCGTTGTCGATAAGTTGATTCCGACCGTTTTGAGCCAAGCCGGCGAAACGGTATCCGCAGCCATCGATAACCTGAGCCGCATGGAAAAACTGGAACTAATTGCATCTACTGACGATTGGCTGGCTATGCGTGGGTTGCGCAATCGCCTGATTCATGAATACATCGACAAACCCGAAGACCTGGCGCTTACATTGGAACGATCCTGCCAATTTACAGAGCGGATGCAGATCGACTATGCAGCGATACGCAACTACGCAATTACGCATCTAGGGATTAGCCCGTGAGCCGGTTTTATTATGTAGCGGCCAGTAGTCTGGGCAAAGGGTGGGGCAAAGGTGTCTGACCCCTTATTGCTGACCCCTTATTGCTACCCCTTATTGCTCTTATTGCGTAAATGACGCCTGCGCGAAAAATGCTTGCTGCCGCCAAAGGTGGCGGCCTCGGCGCGAAGCTATTGCGGGGCGGCATGGGGAGCCTCGCGCTCAAGCTCTCCAACAAGGCGCTCACGTTATTGGTCGCCGTCGCGCTTGCGCGAATCCTGCAGCCCGACGGTTACGGTGTGTATTCGTTTGTAGTGGCCGTGCTCACGTTGGTGGCCGTGCCAGTCAAGATGGGCCTGCCGATGCTCTTGATGCGGGAAACCGCGAGTGCCGCCACGCACCAGAACCATGTCTTGATTGGCGCCTTGTGGCGCTGGAGTACCCATCTGGTACTGGCTGCCTCGGCTATCGTTCTGGTGGTGGGCGGACTGGGACTCTGGGCAGGCTACGGCTGGATGGACGAGACACGTCTGTTCACGTTCGCGGCCGGGCTACCGGTCGTTCTCTTTCTGGGCCTGAATAGTCTGCGCGGCGCTGCGTTGCGGGGTCTTCATCGGGTTGTGCTGGGCCAGATCCCGGACATGCTGGTCCGGCCGTTGCTGTTACTCGCGGCCGTCGGAGCGGCGGTCATGCTATTGCCCGATGCTCTGACTCCCGAACGTGCAATGGGGCTTTATACGCTCGCCGCGGCGGGCGCGTTTGGCGTGGGTGCACTATTGTTGCGCCAGCACCGTCCAGCCGGCGTTCGCCCGAGCAAGCCGTCGTCTGCGACGGCCAAAGGCTGGTTTGCCGCCATCATACCGCTGGCGTTTCTATCCGGCATACAAATCATCAACAAGAACACCGATATCGTCATGCTGGGGCTGCTCGGCAACAATAGCGCGGTCGGCGTCTACCGGGTCGCGATGCAAGGCGGCCTGCTGGTCATCTTTGGTGTGCAGGCGCTCAATCAGGTCTTCATGCCATACTTTTCCAGCATTTACGCAAGTGGCGATCATGCGAGATTGCAGCGTCTGGTCTCCACAGGGGCTGGTGCGACGACCTTGGTGGCGCTTTTCGTTGCCATTGTGTTCTGGCTTTTCGGGCCAGTTATCATCTCATGGGTATTCGGTCCCGAGTATGCATCCGCATACCTGCCATTAAGTATATTGGCGGTTGGCCAGGTTTTCAGTGCGAGCATGGGTCAGGTCGGTGCGCTGCTGAGCATGACCGGTTACGAGCGCCAGACGCTCCGTGGATTCATTGTGGCCTTTGGCGTCAATATAGCGCTGAACGTTGCGCTGATCCCGTATTTCGGCGCGATCGGCGCCGCAACCGCAACCAGTTTGTCACTGGTAGTGCTTAACCTCGTCTTATGGCAATCGGTGCGCATCCGGCTGGGCATCAATAGCAGTGTTTGGACACTGTTGAACCGTTCGACACCGCGGCGGTCTACCTCGTCCTGACAGTGAACAAAAGGCGACCGGCGTGCGGTGCCGGTTTAGCCATCATCGGGCACAAACTGATAATATCCGCCGCCTGTCGGCGCGGCCGTCGCGGATTCGTGCGCTCACCGCAAGGAGATCCAGGTTTGCAAATTCTCGTCACCGGTGGTGCAGGCTTTATTGGGTCTGCAGTAGTACGCCATCTCGTAAACGAAACCGACGTGATCGTCATCAACGTCGATGCGTTGACGTACGCGGGCAATCTCGACTCTTTGGGAAATGCGCGTCATCATCCCCGCCACATCTTCGAGCATGTCGATATTCGTGATCGCGCGGCGTTGGATAAGGTGCTGCGAACCCATGAGCCGGATGCCATCATGCACTTGGCCGCCGAATCGCACGTGGACCGTTCAATCGACGGGCCCGCGCCATTTATCGAAACCAATATTGCCGGCACCTGCAACCTGCTGGAAGCAGCACGCGAATACTGGAATACACTGCCGGAAGATGCCAGGGCCCGCTTTCGTTTTCACCATGTCTCGACCGATGAAGTCTACGGCGACCTGGCTGATGATGATGAATGCTTAATGCTGAATGATGAATGTAAAGAGCAATCAGCATTCACAACTCACAATTCACAATTAAAAACTGGCAGTTTGTTCACGGAACAAACGCCATACGCCCCCAGCTCGCCCTATGCTGCCAGCAAGGCCAGTGCCGACCATCTGGTGCGGGCCTGGCATCGGACCTATGGTCTGCCAACACTGATCACCAATTGCTCCAACAACTACGGCCCGTTTCACTTCCCGGAAAAACTCATACCGCTGGTCATTCTGAATGCTCTCGAAGGCAAGGAACTGCCGGTATATGGGCGTGGCGAGCAAGTGCGCGATTGGCTATACGTCGAAGACCACGCGCGCGCGTTGTGCGAAGTAATTACACGTGGGGTGGTTGGCGAAACCTACAATATCGGTGGTCACAACGAAAAACAAAATATAGAAGTGGTACGTTCCATCTGCGATATCATGGATGAATTAGCCCCAAGTAAATTAAACATTAAACATTCAAAATTAATAACTCATGTAAAGGATCGGCCGGGCCACGATCAACGCTATGCCATTGACGCAAGCAAGATCGAACGCGATCTCGGCTGGACGCCCAGCGAAACCTTCGAAAGCGGCATCCGAAAGACCGTCGCCTGGTATCTGGACAATCAACGCTGGTGTGAGCGGGTACAGGACGGCTCTTACCAACGCCAGCGGCTTGGCGTTGAATGATGAATTTTGAATGTTTGGTTTTGAATGGCGTTTGCGACTGTGAGCGCTAAGGCGGTGCTGAAAAACCCGAGGAATCTCTCGACTAGACGGCCATACGCGCAAATCGATAACCATTGATCAGTGACTTATGTGGCATATGTTCCGTCTCGGCCGAAACGATTCGTCGGCTTTTCGAGTTTTTCCGCAACCCCCTAACGCTGTTTTGGACAAGTCGTTCCAGTTTGCAGTACGTGTTGTTCGGCTGTGCCAATACCTGACAAGCGAGCAGAGAGAATATGTGTTGTCCAAGCAATTGTTGCGTTCCGGGACCTCTATTGGCGCCAACGTCAACGAGGCCCAGGCGGCACAGTCCACAGCAGACTTCATCAGCAAGATGAGCATCGCCAGCAAAGAGGCCCGAGAAACCAAGTACTGGCTGACTTTGCTGTGTGAAACCAGCTACATAGACCGATCACAGGCACACGTAAACAGTCTGCTGCAAGAGAATGAATCGCTCATCAAATTACTAACCAGCATAGTAAAAACAACCCAAACCAAGCACCGCTCAAAAGCCAAAAGCTAACCCCATGCCCCAATCCAAAATTCAAAATCCAACATCCAAAACTCCCCGCAAGGGGATAGTTTTGGCCGGCGGCAGCGGCACGCGCCTGTACCCGATCACCCGAGGCATGTCCAAGCAGCTATTGCCGATTTACGACAAGCCGATGATCTACTATCCGCTGTCGGTGCTCATGCTGGCGGGTATTCAGGATATTTTGGTGATTACGACGCCGGATGAGCAGGCTGGGTTCCAGCGTCTGCTAGGCGACGGGTGCCAGTTCGGTATCGATATAAGCTATGCCGTGCAACCCAGCCCGGACGGGTTGGCCCAGGCATTCACCATTGGCGAGCAATTCATCGGCAATGACGATGTGTGTCTGGTTCTGGGCGACAACATATTCTACGGCCAGGGGTTCACGCCCAAGCTCGCCGAGGCATCACGTCGCCATAGCGGGGCGACCGTGTTTGGCTACCAGGTCAAGGACCCGGAGCGCTTCGGTGTCGTCGCGTTCGACGAGCACAACCGTGCAACCTCCATCGAGGAAAAGCCGGCAGATCCGAAGTCGCATTTCGCCGTCACGGGTCTGTACTTCTACGACAACGACGTCGTCGACATCGCGAAATCGGTACAACCATCCGAGCGGGGCGAACTCGAGATCAGTTGCATCAATCAGGCCTACCTTGAGCGCGGCGATCTGAACGTGGAGAAATTGGGCCGAGGTTTCGCCTGGCTGGATACGGGCACGCATGAAAGCCTGCTCGAAGCCGCCCAGTTCGTGGAAACCATCGAAAAACGGCAAGGCTACAAGATCGCCTGCCTCGAAGAGATCGCCTATAACAAGGGCTGGCTAACGGCAGACGACTTGGCCAGCGCGGGGCAGGCCCTGGCCAAGAACGGCTACGGCGCCTATCTTCTGGACCTCGTCAACGCATCATGATTCCGGTAACCCAGCCCTATCTGCCCCCGCGCGAGGCTCTGGATCGTTATATCGATGGCCTGTACGAGCGCCGCTGGCTGACCAATAACGGCCCGCTGGTCCGGGAACTGGAAACCCGGCTTGCCGATTATCTTGGCGTCGACAACCTGCTGCTCGTCGCCAACGGCACGCTGGCGCTGCAAGTCGCCTTTCGGTTACTGAACGTGCAGGGCGAGGCCGTCACCACGCCATTCACGTTTGCCGCCACGAGCAGCGCCATGCGCTGGCAGGGCATCCAGCCGCGTTATGCGGATATCGACCCACAGGACCTGAATTTGGACCCCGAGCTGGCGCAGGCCCGCATCACCCCGGACACATCCGCGATTGTGCCCGTGCACGTCTACGGCAACCCGTGCGATACCGACGCGTTTCGCGACATCGGCAAACGCCACGGGCTGCCCATCATCTACGACGCCGCCCATGCGTTCGGCGTAAAATCCGCCGATGGCACCAGCATTCTCAATGCCGGCGATATTTCGACGTTGAGTTTTCATGCCACCAAGCTCTTCCACACGGTGGAGGGTGGCGCGCTCATCATTCGCGACCCCGCATTGCACGAGCAGGCCCGACGGCTGATCAACTTCGGCTTCGATAGCGACGGCAGCATCGCGGATATCGGCATCAACGCCAAGATGAGCGAAATGCACGCCGCCATGGGGCTGGCCACGCTGGATTGCGTAGACGATATAATCACCAAGCGCGCTGCGCTGGTGGAGGAATATCGCCAGAATTTGCATGGCCATGTTGCTTTCCAGCGGCGCCACGGCAGCGAAAACGGCGCCTATATGCCGATTCTGCTCGCCTCGAGCGAACAGGCGGCGGCGGTTGATGCGCGCCTGCAGCAAGCCGGTGTTCGCGCAAGGCGTTATTTCTCCCCCGCATTACATGAGACGGATTTGTTTGCGAATGGCGATGACTGTCCGGTGGCCGGCGACGTATCTCGTCGAGTTCTGTGTCTACCCTTGTATGCGCAGCTGACAGACGAGCAGGCGCACTCGATAGCAGAACAGGTCATCGACGTGATCGCTGCCTGAACCACGTTACGCGAAATCGCCCAGTCTGAATGCGCACAAAGGACGAGTATGAAAGTTGCGGTCATGCAACCCTATTTATTCCCCTATCTGGGGTACTACCAGTTGATCAATTCGGTAGACGTTTTCGTGTTGTATGACGACGTCGCCTTTATCAAAAAAGGCTACATTAATCGCAACAGCATTCTCATGAATGGTGAGTCGGCTAGGGTGACGATTCCCGTGCCGGGTGCCTCCCAAAACAAGCTTATCAAGGAACTATCGTATACAGCAGACGTCACCAAAGTGCTGAAGACATTCAGACATTCGTACGCCAGCGCCCCGTTTTTTGACGATGTATTCCCGATGATCGAGCGTGTTTTGACGCACCCGGAGCGGGATATTACGACGATTTGCCAGCTAAGCCTGACGGCAGTGTTCGGCTATCTAGGCATAGATCGAAAAATCGTTCGTTCCAGTGCTCTCGAGTATGACCGCAATTTACCGGCCGCAGATCGATTGGTTGCCATCTGCGAACAATTCGACGCCACGAATTATGTCAACAGCATCGGCGGGCAGAAGCTGTATTCAAGAGAGTATTTCTCCGAACAGGGCAAAACACTCTCGTTCCTGCAGATGCACGATGTCTCGTATCCGCAAGGAGAGAGCGAGTTTGTTCCCTATCTCTCAATGATCGACGTACTCATGTGGTGTGACAAACAGCAGGCGCGCGATCTGCTGCAACAGTACACGCTGGTCTAACCATGACTCAGTCCGCGACCCAACAATCCGCAGCGAGTCAAGTGATCGGCATCGGCGGCTATTTCGAACTGGAAGGCTTGCCGCCCGCCGAGGCCGATACCGCATTCAGGTTCCAGTCGGCCCGCGCGGCGTTGTCCACGCTATTGACCAGCAACGGGTTTCGTTGCGTGGCCATCCCGCGCTTTCTCTGCGACACGGTCCGCGAGGAGTTGGAGCGGGTCGGAATCAGCGTGCGCGAGTACGATCTTGAGCGCGACATGTCGGCATCACAGGCGTTGGAGCCCAAAGCCAACGAAGCCGTCGTGCCCGTCAACTACTTTGGACTATGCCGTGCCCAGGTTGATGCCGCCCTGGCCAGACTGCCGCGCCAGCAGTGCGTCGCCGACAATTCCCAGGCGTTTTTCGAGTCCCCCAGCGATTGTCTGGGCACCGTTTATTCACCGCGCAAATTCTTCGGCGTGCCGGACGGCGGATTGCTGTATACGGACAGCGATGTCCAGTTACCCGAGCGTGTCGATCCGGATTCGGCGAGTCGCTGCCAGCACCTGCTGCACCGTTTGGACGGCGCTCCCGAAGACGGCCTGAGCGCCTACCGCCGAGCCGAAGCGAGCCTGTCGGGTGTGCCCGCCTGCCGAATGTCGACGCTGACCGCGCGTCTGCTCGCGTCGACCGACGCGGAATCGGCGCGTGCGCAGCGCGTTCGTAATTTTGAGGCCGTGCACGAACTGGTCAGGCCGCTCAATCAGTTCAGACTGCCTGAGCAGATCCGCGCGCCGCTGACGTATCCACTGCAGCTTGCGGAAAACGAGGCTGTAGCCCTTCGCAGCGCGCTGATCGAAGCACGGATATTTACTCCGACATACTGGGGGGAATGCTTGTCCTCGGGGGCGAGCGCGGATAAAGAGCAGGCAGCATGTCTGGCCGCTTCGATTGTGCATATCCCTATTGACCACCGGTATGCAGCGGAGACAATTACGACTCGGCTGCGCGATGTGCCGGCGCTAGACGAACTATTGGAGACCGTGGCATGACATCCGATTCGGATAACAGCGACGCCCTAAATCGCCGGAGCGAGTTTGCACGAAAAACCTCGCTCGAGAATTTGCTTGGATCTGTCAATCGTGATCTGGCTGCTGCGGAAGATAAGGCAATGTCGCCGTACCGTGGACAGTCGCCTGGGCACCCGATGATATTCGTCATGGGAGCGGCCAGATGCGGCTCGACCCTGTTCATGCAATGGCTCGCATCGCTCGGGCAGTTTGCCTATCCAACGAACGTGCTCTCGCGCTTCTGGGCTGCCCCCATCACCGGTGCGCGAATCCAGAAGCTACTGTTCGACCCCGAGTTCGATTTTCGCGACGAATTGGCGGACCTGAAGGGCGGCACGGATTTTGTTTCCCACCACGGCAAGACCACCGGCGCGTTATCACCCAACGAATTCTGGTATTTCTGGCGTCGGTTCTTTTCCGGTAACGACTATCAGTCCCCGGAACTGCTCGAACAAACCGTCGACACCGACCTGCTGAAAGCCGAAATCGCGGGCACAGTAGACGTGCTCGACAAGCCGTTCGCAGCCAAGGGAATGATCTTCAACGAAAACATCCCGTTCATGGCCCGGCATTTTCCCAACGCCATCTTCGTTTGGATTCGCCGCCAACCGGAATACAATATCCAGTCGCTGTTGCTTGCGCGCGAGCGCCAGTACGGCGACATGCGGCAATGGTATTCGTTTAAAATACGCGATTATGAACGCTTGAAGGATTTGCCGCCGGTTGAATCCGTCAGCGGCCAGGTTGCCTCGATTCACTCATCGATCGAACGAGGATTGGATGGCTTGCCCGACGAGCAGAAGCTGACGGTTGATTACGAAGACTTCTGCCGCAATCCAGCTTCTACCTACGCCAGCCTCGCGGAAAAGCTTAGCGCGCACGGCGTAGACTTGCCGGAGTACAGCGGAGGTGAGCACTTCGAAGTCCGCAGCGAATGGCGGCTGGACTCGGTGTCGTTCAGGCAAGTCCGGGACTCATGGGGATACATGCGCCAGCGTGTTGCCGAATTATCTGAAGTGGAAAGATTAAAGGAAAATAGTATATGAGCCTGTTTTTTCTGATGTGCTCGGAGCGCTCGGGCAGCAACTTCATCACCAAGCTGATGAACGGCCACGAAAATATCTGCGGCCCGTCGACCAAGCACATGATCAATCCTGTTGCCAGAAACCTTTTTCGGTACGGCGATCTAAGCGTCGAAAAGAACTGGCTGGAACTGCTGTCGGATATCGACCGGCTTTTCAATGTCGCGTTTTCCGTCTGGAAGACAAGTCTTGACCTGGACACCATGCGCGACTTGGCGCCTACTGGTGATATCGCGACGCTTATCAGTAATATCTTTCTAAGAGAGGCGCGAGCGCACAATAAGCAACACGTCTTTATCAAGGAAAATCAGGTCTACGAGTTCTTTCCGTTTCTGCAGCACCATTTCCCTAAAGCGCGGTACATTTACTTGACTCGCGACCCGCGCGACATGGCCTTATCATGGAAGAAGAACAAGGACCACCCAGGTGGCGTGGTGGCCGCTGCGCGACAATGGCGCAACGATCAGGTGCAGAGCCTGAAGAATTACAATCTTCTTCAGCCCGAAGGGCGTGCATATCACCTGCGCTATGAAGACCTGATTATTGATACCAAGGTGGAGTGTCGAAATATCTGCGAAGTGTTGGGCATGCCCTTCGATACAAATATCCGCAATTTTTACAAGGACGGTTGGACGCAGAAGAACGCTGGACAAGTGAAAGCCTGGAACAACCTTTCCAAGCCTGTAATGAGTGATAACTCAAGCAAGTACCGGGAAGAACTCACAAGTCAGGAAATTCGTGCCATCGAGTCTGTCTGTTTGTTTGAAATGCAGTATTTCGGATATGAATCCGAGCTTGTCTGCGCCGCCGCCGACGTGCTCGATAACAATGAAATAGAGCAGATTGCAGTGGCCGAGGCCGCCGCCCATCCGAGGATACCCGCGGATGGGGTGGTGGCAAATATGGACGCAAAGAAACGTTTCTATCGCCGGAGTGCCGCAAGTGTATAACGGCCATGGACCTGTCTTATCGGTGGTTGTTCTATCTTATAACTTTCGGGGTTACCTGAAAGAATGCTTGGACTCGGTGCTTGCGCAGAAAACGGATGTCCCATTTGAGATAATCGTAGCAGATGATGCATCAACCGATGGTTCCAATGCGTTGATTCGAGGATATCAGGAGTGCCATCCCGAGAAGATCAGACCACTGATTCAATCTATTAACATCGGTCCAAAGCTTAATATAGCTGCTGCCCTGCATTCGGCAAAAGGTGAGTATATCGCCTATGTTGATGGCGACGACCTTATGTCCGAGTATAAGCTCGCTAAGCAAGTGGCTTTCTTGGAAGCGAATCCGGGCTGCGCTTTGGTCGCGCATCGCATGGAGCGGATGAAAAGAAAACGTCAGCAAAACAAAAGATCCCCTGTATTTCCGGTGCAGCGCGATATAACGAATATGGACGCGCTTTGCCGGTTCGGTTATTTTACTCCAACCTCGTCGCTAATGTTTAGGGCATCCGCTGTACCGGCCAACGGGTTTCCCATTTACCCGTGCGCACGTTCTTATGATTTCTGCAGGGCAATGATATTGGCGCAGAGCGGGAATATCGGTCTGATCCATGAGACCTTAGGAACGTATCGGGTTCATGGTTCTGGGAGAAGTAGAGCAGCCTACAAGGAGATTTGGCGAGTTTATTATGGCCAGCGGCGCGCTCTTCAGGTCGCAAGACGTGCTGGTTGCTCACCGGATGCATATCAGATCGGTCTAGCAAAGCTCCAGCTTAGGATTTCGCTCAGATACCTTGGAGCTGGGCGGTACGCACGCTTTAGGAAAATGATTGAGCGCAGTCGCAGGACACGCAAACTGCCGGGCATACGTCAATGGGGTGGTTATTACTTTCGGCGCTTCGCGCCTCTTCTTCGAAGCCTCCGTCCGATAAAAGACTGGTTGCGATAGCTTCTATAGAATAAGGGTCGGATCACGTAATAATGGTATCGCGCCGCAGATATAATTTAGTACACGTTATCGGCAACATGAGCCCGAATCACGGCGGCGCTCAGAAAGTCGTTGACATGCTGAGATCAGATGGCGGATCAGATGGTCGGTTTGATCATCATGTTTTCGCCGCGTTACAGAAGGAAGATGGATTCAAGCATGTCCACAACGCGGGTATTCCGAAGGTGCTGGTGCCGGTTGTTTTGTCACGCCGTCTCGAGCGCTACTTGAAAGAAAAACGTGCTGATGTGGTTCATATTCATTCTGCCGTAGCAGGTCCGTGGGTTCGTAGGGCAGCTCGACGGCGTAACCTGCCATCGATTACCACTCTGCATGGCCTGCCGTCGAAATATAAGCGCTGGGTCTGGGGGCTTGAGAGAATGAGCGTGAAGCGAGATAGGAAAATCGTTTGCGTCTCGGAATCAGTCAAGGAGGATTTGGCCTGCTATGACGGTAAGCTTGCGAGGGATAAAGCCACGGTAATCTATAACGGTGTCCATGTAGAGTCGTTTGCCGCGGTTGCCAACTCCCGTGCAAAACACTCCGCTGAGCGGCCAAGAGATAAGCCGGCAAGAATACTTTTATTCGGGCGGTTGAACTTTGCAAAGGGCGTAGATGTCGCGGTGCGCGCGGTTGCGAGCTTGATTGCTGAGGATGGTGATGTCTTGCTTGATGTGGTAGGTGAAGGCCCGGAATCGCGTCCGTTGGCGGCGCTGGCACGCGAGCTCGACATCGAGGAGCACGTCACCTTTCATGGTTCCACGAACGATGTAAAGAAGTATCTGGAAGCCTGTGATTTGTGTGTATTGCCTTCGCGGTGGGAGGGATTTGGTCTAACCTTTATTGAAGCACTCGGGTCGGGAGTGCCGGTCGTCGCGAGCGATATTGCGCCTTTCCGCGAGATTTTTCCGGCCTGCCGACATTTTGTTCCAGTTGAGGATAGCGATGCGCTCGCACAAGAACTGACACGCGTGATAGAGGCCCTGCCGGCAGAGAAGGTTAATGCGCTAGAGGTGGCGCAGGGTGTCCGAGAGCGTTTTGATGTTAGCCAGATGGTGCAATCGTATACGCGACTCTATGAGCAGGTTCTGAATGCCGGCTGAGTTGTTACTGCTAACGGCTCTGTCGGTTTGCCTGCTGCCGCTGTTGGGCGTGCTCATATTGGCGGATGTTCGGCGGAACACGATTATCCTGCTGGTCGCCGCCGTTGGCGTTAGGCTTCTGATCAATGTGACGAATCAATGGATGGGCCTGTTTGAGCCGAAGCTGGCAGGCGCCGCTGCCGTACATCTGTTCAATGCCTTTCATAGCGGCGTCGGAGCGAATCCGGGTAGCAGCTTTCTGGTTCAAACGTTTCTGGCCTGGCCATTTCTAGTAGTTCATGACTCGCTGCAAAGCCTTATTGTTGCTAACAACGCATTGAGTATTTTGCTGTCGTTTGTCGGCATGCGTCTGCTCAAGCCGTGTCTGTCACGTAAGTCTTGGTTTTATCTGTTGTTCGCCGTGCTGTTTTTCCCGGCGGTGCTCAACTTCAATATGTTTGGCCTGCGTGATCCGATCATCTTCGGCTTCGTTTTGGTCTTCGTGGCGTCGGTGCTTCGGCTTCGCTCGGGCTTTTCGCCGGTGGCCATTATCTGGCTGTTTTTGGCTGTTATTCCTCTGCTGTCGCTCCGGAACGAATTCGTCGTCATCCTCATCGTGCCGCTCGTGCTGAGTCTGTTCAGCGCGTTTGGGCGATTGCGGTTTGGGCAGCAGATGGGTGCCGGCAAGCTCGCGCTTCGGACCGTATTCATTTCGGCTTTTCTGGCGATTGCCTTGCCTGTCGTGCTGATATTAGGCGTTCGGGCGCTTGGCAACATCGGCATCAGCGAGTCCGAGGCCTCCCTGGTTGCTGTGCAAGCAAGCGTGGAGGGCCGTTTCGAGCGGCAGGCAGGCCAATCGGGCGGTGGGAGTTCTATTTATAGCGGTCAGTCATTCCAGAGTCTTCCGCTGCCGGTTCGTACCGCGGTATCGTTTGCCGGCATGATAATCATTCCGTTCCCCTGGCAGGTTACGAATCCGGCTCAACTGCTGGCGTTTCTGGAATCGCTGGTCGTTGTTGGAATGCTCGGATGGATTCTGACCGGTAATCGGCGCCGCTTGGGGTTTTCGAGTGCTTCTCGAGATATGCTTATAACTTACCTGATTGGATCGGCTGTAATCGGCTTTTTCATGATAAATTTCGGCAATGCTTATCGGATGCGCTTATCGCTACTACCTTTCCTTTTTATAGTGGTCGCGTTGGTGCGTGATCGCTATATGCAGCAAGTGACGGCCCGTCGCGCGAGGCGTTTCGTGGACCAGAGGTGTGTGTCTGATAATGCGATGAGCACGCGATGAAGCCGAACGTATTCTGCGTTGGGGCAGGCAAGTGTGGAACGACCCGGTTGTATGGGTTGATGCGCGCGCACACTCAGTGCTGCGCTTCCGAAGTAAAAGAGACCATGTACTTCGAGCACTACTTTGATCGTGGCGTGGATTGGTACGAAAAACACTTCAGGGTTGATCGTGCCCATTTGGCTATTGGCGAGGTATCCAATACTTATATCTTTAATCCGGAGGTTGCGCCACGGATCAAGAGTTATAACCCAGACGCGAAGATTGTCGTTACCGTACGCAACCCCATTGAACGCGCGTTATCGCATTATCTGTATCTAAAGCGTGGCGGGCTGCAGTTGCCGCCATTTGAACAGACTGTCCGGGACCCTCAATACGAGCATATACTTTGGCGCGGGTGTTACTTTAAACATATGCAGTCTTACCTTGCGTGTTTTCCTCCCGAGCAAGTCCAGGTTCTTGTATTTGAGGATTTGATCGCCGACAAGGAGCGCTATGCGCGGCAATTCCTGGATTTTATTGGTGTCGACCCGGCTGTGCCGGATTTTGATGAAAACCAGTACCGTCTCCGTGCGGGCAAAGCGCGTTCGCCGCGGCTTGCAAGACTGCTCAAGAAAGGCGCGAATCTGGCGCGTGACCTGGATTTGGGCCCGCTCGTACAGAAAGTGAAAAATTCGGCGATACCGAAACTCGCCTATCGGAATATTGCGGCTAGTGAGAAACCCGTCATCGACAATGCATCAAGGGGTCGACTGGCAGAATATTTTCGAGCGGATACGGCGGCCTTGTCGGAATGGATGGGGCGAGACCTGGAGCGCGAATGGTTGTAGCAGTGAAATCTGACGACAGCGCTCCGCATTTGCCGAATGCGCTCGTAGTTGGGCCCATGAAAGCTGGTTCGACTTGGGTTCACGATTATCTCTCGTATCGTGGTGACGTGGCACTCCCGGCACCGGACAAAGAATCGTTTTTCTTCGATCGTTATTACGATCGTGGACCAGAATGGTATGCGGAGCAATTTTCAAGGCGCGAAGTAATGCCGGCGAGTTCCGTAGTGGAAATCGGCCCGAGCTATTTTCATCATCCTGATGTGCCAGCGCGGGTTCGCGAGACACTCGGCTCGATACCGTTAGTTTTTACATTGCGAAACCCTGTAAAACGAGCGTGGTCTCATTATTTACATATTCGCCGCTACGGCCTGACAACCAAGAGTTTGCAGAGTGCGGTCGCTGATTATCCGGCGATTTTGGACGCCAGTCGGTATCGAGAGTGCGTTAAGCGTTGGCGTGAGGCGCTTCCGGATTCGCCAACGACGTTTGTCTGGCAGGAAACTT
>Ga0206123_10001005_pt1 | contig 27074 bp, 28 predicted proteins | sample Helgoland_Spring_2_FD_160086 | JGI IMG/M metagenome (GOLD analysis project Ga0206123, IMG submission 160086) | Pelagic subsurface seawater microbial communities from Kabeltonne, Helgoland, North Sea - Helgoland_Spring_Bloom_20160316_1 | ecosystem: Environmental > Aquatic > Marine > Epipelagic ...
AAATTTAAAGAAAGCTTAATTTGTTTAAAAATAAATTTAAAAGCGAACATTTTTGAAAATATTGGAAGAACTATATTGAATAAATAAAAATTAACTTGTTAGTAAATTTTCAAGATACTTGCATTCAATTGACAAAAAATTTAGAAGAAGACAATCTTTAGTATCAAATAAGTTACTTATAAATCTTTCTACTTTAGAAAATAAATTTTATAAATAGCGGCAAAATTACAGAGGTAACCAAGCCACTTAAACCCATTCCAACGGCCGCAAAAACTCCAGCATTTGTATCTCTACTCATTGCTCTTGCAGTTCCAACCCCGTGACTTGCAAGACCTAGACTAAAGCCCCGAGCTTCCATTTTTTTTAATTTCATTAAATCAAATACGAAAATACCTAGGGAGGCCCCTATAATGCCCGTAATGATAGTGATTATGGCTGTTAGTGATGGAATACCACCTATCAGTTCTGATATACCCATTGCAATAGGAGCCGTAACACTTCTAGGTAGTAAACTTAATATTAATTCTTGTTGGAGTTCAAAGTATGAAGATAAACCATAAGTGATAAAAATTGCAAAAACAGAACCTATTATTAGAGAGATAAATATTGCCCTACTATTTGATAAAATTAAATCCCATTTTTTATATATTGGTATTGCCAAAGCAACAGTCGCTGGTCCTAATAAAAAGTGAATGAATTTTGCACCATCAAAATAACGTTCATATTGAATATCAAAAGTTAAAAGAATTACACTAACTATTAAAACGCTTATAGCAACTGGATTTAAGAGCGGAAATAAATTTGATCTTCTGTAAAAATAATCCGCAATAAGATAAGATCCAATTGTAAGTGTAAGCCAAAAAAGAGGTTCTGCCTGAAGATAAACCCATATCTCATATAATTTCTGTTGATCAATCATCTTTATTAACTACTTTTAAAAGTCTTTCCATAACAAATGCTGTTACGGCTAGCGTTAATAGAGTGCCAATAATTATTACTAACATAACTGGTACTAAGTTATCTTCTAGTAAGGATAAGTGCATAACAACCCCTACCCCAACAGGAATAAATAGTAATGGAAGATAATTTAATAAATTTTCTGCTGAATTAATAAGATTAATTTGAAAGTTAACAGGTATTTTGTAATATTTTTTTTTACTCAATAATAACATTATTAATAATAAAAAAAGACCTATTACAGGCCCAGGAATACTAAGTTCTAAGAATTTTTGAATAAACTCTCCTACTAATTGAAAAAAAAATATAAGAAAGATACTATTTAACATTAATATTCTTGATTATATAAAAAATAATTCATTAAAAAAAAGCTTGAATACCTGTTTGAGCTCTTCCTAAAATTAATGCATGAACATCATGAGTTCCCTCATAAGTATTAACAGTTTCTAAATTCATTAAATGCCGCATTACTTGGTATTCAGCATGAATTCCATTTCCCCCATGCATATCTCTAGCCATTCTAGCAATTTCTAGTGCTTTACCACAGTTATTTCTCTTAATAAGTGATATTGCCTCAGGAGCTAGATTATTTAGATCAAAAAGTTTTCCAACTTGGAGCGCTGCGCCTAAACCAAGAGTAATCTCTGTTTGCATATCAGCAAGTTTTTTTTGAATTAGTTGAGTTGCAGCTAAAGGTTTACCAAATTGTTTTCTATCCAATGTATATTGCCTTGCTCTAAACCAACAATCTTCTGCGGCTCCCATTACACCCCAGGCGATACCATATCTTGCTCTATTTAAACAACCAAATGGTCCTTTTAGACCAGATACATTAGGCATTAAATTATCTTCAGGAACAAACACTTCATCCATTACGATCTCTCCTGTAATAGATGCTCTCAATGATAATTTACCTTTAATTTTTGGAGCAGTTAAGCCATCCATTCCTTTGTCTAAAATAAAACCTTTAATAGCATCACCATGCTCCTTTGATTTTGCCCAAACCACAAAAACATCAGCAATTGGTGAGTTAGAAATCCACATTTTAGAACCAGATATTGAATAGCCACCCTTTACTTTTGTAGCAGTAGTTTTCATTGCACTCGGATCAGAACCAGCATCAGGCTCTGTCAATCCAAAACACCCTATGAGTTCACCTGAAGCAAGGCCAGGTAAATATTTAACTTTTTGTTGTTCGCTTCCATATGCATATATAGGATGCATTACCAAAGAAGATTGAACTGACATCATAGATCTATATCCAGAGTCTACTCTTTCAACCTCTCTTGCTACTAACCCATATGAAACATATGAAGCACCAGCACATCCGTATTTTTCAGGAATAGTAATACCCAAGAGACCGAGTTGTCCCATTTCTTTGAAAATTTCTTTATCTGTTTTCTCGTCTAAAAAGGCATCTTCAACTCTGGGCATAAGCTTTGATTGTGCATAGTCATAAGCAGTCGATTTAATGAGACTTTCTTCTTCTGAAATTAATGTATCTAGTAACAGAGGATCTTCCCAATTAAATTGAGCTTTTGTTGCACTAGCAGTTTTTAAATCAACTATATTTTTATTATTCGTATTTAAGCTTTTTTCCATTATTAGACCTTTTTTAGTTGAAATGAACCTTACTAAATTTTAGCAGTAAAAACAACTTTTATTAGGCTTCGATTAAGCTTTCTAAGTGTCTATCAACAAAATCTAATCTATCTTGCCCCCAATAAATTTGATCATCTATTATAAAAGTTGGTGCCCCAAAAACATTTTTTTCTATCGCAATCTTAGTAAATCTTTGCATAGTATTTGAACATTCTTCACTGTTAGCTAATGAAAGTATTTCTTGTGAACTTAAATCCATTTTATTTAAAATACTTAATAAAACATTTTCATCATCTATATCTAAATCTTCAACCCACAAAGCATTCATAATATTATGAGCAAGTTCAAAATCTTTATTTGTTTTCATCATTTGAGAAGCTATAATTAACAGAGATGGCAACATAGACTTTGAAGGAAAGGAAGTCGGTTGAGGAATTAAATTTATATCAAGAAATTTACTCCATCTTTTTAATTCTTGTAATCGTATTTTTTGTCTTTGAACAGGTCTTTTGGATACTGGAAGACCTCCTGATATAGGAAATATTTCTCCATAATTAACAGGACGCATATTTAGCTTAACTTTATATTTTTTTATTATTTCTCCTAATCGTTTATGACCAAGAAACGTCCAAGGACTTCCGTGACTCATAAAGTAATCTACTTGTATCATATAATATCCTATATTAATTAATTGCCAAAACCAGAGCCAGATTTTTTATATTCATCTCTGGGAGGACTGAAAATATCTAATACTTTAGCACCTTCTGCACCCCCTATTATACCATGATCAATACCACCGGGTGTTTGCCAAAAATCTCCTTTTTTTATTTCAATTTTTTGGCCATCTTGAATGCGTATTCCTGAACCTTCTATTAAAAAACCCCATTGTTCTTGGGGATGTGAATGAATTTGACCCTTGGCATTCGGCTCAATTGTTACAATTGATAACATTGTCTGATCACCACAAAAAATTCTTGTAGAAATTCCATCCCCTAATACTCTTTTAATACCGCTATCCAAATCATTAATATTATTAAAATAATTTTCTTGTGACATTTTGTTCTCCTTACTTAGGTTTATCTCCAGCAAATGTAATCCTATGCATCAACCTTCTTTGACCATGATAGTCATTTATTGGGTTATGCATAGTACATCTATTATCCCATATAGCTACAGAACCTGGTTTCCATTGAAACCTACAAGTAAATTCAGACTTAATTTGATGTTTATATAAAAACTCTAATATCGGTGTGCTTTCTTCTTCGGTCATACCTACAAAATTTGTTGTATGCGCTTCATTAACATATAAGGATTTTCGTTTTGTTTCAGGATGAGTTCTTACTACTGGATGTATTGCTTTTAACTCATCACCTTTAAGTCCTACAGATGCATGTTTCATAATGTCTGACCGAGTTTTAGCAACTCTAGCTTTGCCTGATATATTTACACCTTGAAGGGTATCTAAAAACTTTTTCATTCCCTCAGATAAACTTTCATAAGCTAAATATTGATTAGACCATTCTGTATCCCCTCCAAATGCTGGAATTTCAATTCCATACAACATTGTCCCCATAGGAGGTTTATCTTGGTAGGTTGTATCGCTATGCCAAATACCACCAAAATTATTAGTGTCTGTTTCTTTTTTTAATATGGGTGTTATTTCTGGAAATCCATCTAAGCTTGCAACAAATGGATAAACTATGGGTGTACCAATTCTTTTAGCAAATGCTTGTTGAGAAACAGGTTCAAAATTTTGGTCCCTAAAAAATATTACTTGATATGTTAGAAGAGCATCATAAATTTCTGATACAACATCATCTGACAGATTGTCAGAAAGATTTATGTTTTCAATCTCTGCTCCCAAAGCACCTGCAATAGGAAATACATTAATATTTTTAAAATTTTTCTTAACTTTAACACTTGATGTCATAATTTAAACTTTTCTCCAAAATTTGAAATTTAAAAACTTAATCAAAATTTCGTTGCACTAACAAAATAAAAGGACAATAATTTATGAGAATAGTTAATAAATTATTAATTTTCAATTAATACCGAGCATTTTAAATGGAAAAAATAAAATCACCTCACTTAGAAGTTAGAGAAGATTGGCTAAACCAACTAAAAGAAGATCCTATACTTCCAGACCTTCCAATAATTGATCCACACCATCATCTTTGGGATGTTGGTTTTGGAAAATATTATGTAGAAGAATTACTAGATGATATTAAGGTTTCAGGCCATAATATTAAATCGACTGTTTACATAATGAGTTCTTCCAACACTAAAATATATTCAAAAGAAGGTGCAGATGAATATAAACCTTTAACAGAAATAGAATTCGCAACAAATGAGGGTAAAAGAAGCGATCTAATACCTAATAATACAGTAAAGGTAAATGCCGCTATCGTCGGATCTCTGGACTTAACTTTTGGTAACAAGTTAGAACCTGTAATTGAAAAGGGATTGGAAATAAGCAAAGGACGACTCAAAGGCATAAGAATGCTTTTAGCTTCTCACCCTGACGCCCGAATTTCTTCTGGTGCTGTTAAATCAGACTTAGGCCTTATGTTGCACCCAAATTTTATTGATGGGGCTAAATGTCTTCAAAATGCAAATTTATCTTTAGATTTTTGGATATATCACACTCAATTAGGCGAAATGGAGAAAGTGGCTAGAGCACTTCCAAATCTTAATATAATTCTTAATCATGTTGGCGGACCTATTCATTTAGGTGAATATGAAGGAATACAAGCTTTAACTCATAGAGAATGGCGAACAGCTATGATGAGACTATCAAGACTACCCAATATTAATGTCAAATTGGGAGGTTTAGGTATGGCTGTAAATGGAGCTAAATTTCATGAAGAACCTTCACCTCCAACATCTGTTCAACTATCAGAAGCATGGAAGCCTTGGATTTATGAAACTATTAGTATGTTTGGTGTTGATAGATGTATGTTTGAAAGTAATTTTCCTGTTGATAAAGGTTCTTGCAGCTATGGATCTTTGTGGAATGCATTTAAAATAATATCTGATGATATGTCTGACGAAGAAAAGAATAAGCTATTTTATAAAAATGCCGCTAAAATTTATAAGATAAATTAATTATTGGAGTTGATTAAATGCAAGTTTCTATTCTCGAACAATCAGTAGCTGTTGAGGGCAAACCTCAACATATCACAATTCAAGATAGTATTAACTTAGCAAAAAAAGCGGAAAAACTTGGTTATAAAAGATTTTGGGTATCTGAACATCATAACCATCCATCAATAATAGGTACTGCACCTGAAATTTTGATGGCGGCTATTGCCACTCAAACAAAAAATATACGAATTGGAAGTGCAGGCATAATGTTACCACACTATTCTCCCTTCAAAGTTGCAGAACAATTTAGGGTTTTGGAAGCAATTGCACCTAACAGAATAGATTTAGGTCTTGGACGAGCACCAGGTTCGGATGGAAGAACAGCTTTAGCATTAAATCCTAACAGCAGAAATGACAGCGAACAGTTTCCTGGTCATGTAAGAGATCTAATGGCATGGGTATCTAATGAACCACTATTAGAAGGTCATCCATTTAGACATTTAGTTGCTCAACCCACTTCTGATACAAGTCCAGAAATTTGGATGCTAGGCACTTCTAATTATGGCGCACAATTAGCTGCATATTTGGGTATACCTTATTGCTTTGCACACTTTATAACAGATGGCTCAGGTATTAAAGAAGCTATAAAAATTTATAAATCAGAATTTCGTCCAAATAATAAGTTAAAAGAACCATTAGTTAACGTATGCTTATGGGCACTAACTGCTAAAACTCAGGAGGAAGCTAAATACCTTTTTGCATCTAGGGCGGCTTGGAAAATAGGAAGAAACTTTGGTCACCTTGGACCTATTACAGATCCAGATAACGCTCTTAATATTATTCATGATAATAATTGGAAAGAACAATATGAATTAATGTTTTCAGACGCGATTGTCGGTGAAGTTGATTTTACAAAGAATAAAATAAAAGAACTAGTTAAAAAAAATGATATTGATGAAATTGCAATATTAAGTTGGTGCCATAGTGAGGCATCTAGAGTAAAATCATATGAGTTGTTTGCAGAAGCGTTTAGCCTTAATTCAAGTCAACATCGTCAAAAAAACTTGTCATTAAATTAAATTAAAATATAAGTAGATTTATTTAGAGATTTTTGGAGTATAATTTGACTTTTATTAAAGAAACAATGTTTAAATTCAAATTATTATTAATTTTCCCATTTTTCCTATTATTTACAGGATGCTTTCAGACAGATATGAAACAATTTGAAAAAAACTTACCTAAGTTAGATTTATTTGCTTTTTTTGAAGGCGAAACTATAGCATATGGAATTTTTGAAGATAGATTTGGGAACTTAAAAAGACAATTCAGAGTTAATATTAAAGGAAAAATTGATAATAAAACCCTTACATTAGATGAAGATTTTTTATATGACGATGGAGAAAAAGCTAAGCGAATATGGACAATCAAAAAACAAATAGATAGCAATGATAACAAAGTCAGCTATGTTGGGAATGCAGATGACGTAGAAGGCAAGGCTTTTGGATCAATATCAGGTAACACACTCAATTGGACATATGATATTTATTTAAATATTAAGGGCAGTAATATTAAAGTTCACTTTAATGATTGGATCTATCAACAAAGCGAGGATCTAGCAATCAACAGAGCTTACGTGAGCAAGTTTGGTATTAATATAGGATCAGTAACATTAGTGTTTTTAAGAGGGAAAACTGCTGACAACATTGGATCTTTAAATTTGAAAAATTGGTAAATTTCAGCATGTTTTTTAAGTATTTTTTTGCTATGTTAATAGCTTTAAATCTAAGTCATGCCTATGCAGAAGATAAAAAAGATTATCTAAAAAATCAGACAACCATAAATATCTTAGAAAAGAACTTCACAACTTATAAATTAGTTGGGAAGGCTAAATATACATATTTTTTATTGGATATTTATGATGCTAAGCTTTTATCTGAAACGGGAAACATTGAAAAAAATAAGTTTGCATTAATTTTGGAATACAACAGAGATATTTCAAAAGAAAATGTTGTTAAAGAAACTATAAAACAAATACAGATGCAAAAAGATTTGAAAAAAAAAGATCTCAAGGATTTAGATACTTTACTAAATAAAGCTTTTAGAGAAATTAAAAAAAATGATGTTTTTATTGGTATAAAAAATAGAAATAATGCTTTATTTTACTTTAATAAAGAAAAAGTTCTTGAGACACAGGATATAGAGTTTATTGATTTATTTTTCAATATTTGGCTCAGAAAAAATAGTCAGAACCCTGATTTTACAAAAACTCTTTTAGGACAAACAAATTAAAGGAAATAGACAATGCGATTAAGTGCATTTTTTTTTGAAATTGTTCCTTTAACTGGTTTTTTTATAAGCACTCAATATTTTAATTTAATAATTGCAGCTATTATTACGCTGATCTTGAGCCTTTTCGTTATGTTAACTTTTTATATTATAGAAAAAAGAATTTCTAAGTTTCAGATATTTGCAATATTTATGTCAGCTTTATTTACCTTATTTGCATATTGGTTTGATAACGACCAATTTGTAAAGATACAACCGACTATATTTAATGGGTTTTTTAGTTTTGTTTTATTAGTAGGAATTGTTAATAAGAAAGCAATGATGAAACAGTTTTTTGGTTCGCAATTTTTTCTAAATGATGAAACTTGGTTTAAATTAAGTTTTAGATGGGGAATGTTTTTTTTATTTCTTACTATAATAAATGAATTGGCTTGGAGAAATTTAATCACAGAAGATTGGATTTTTGTAAAAGTGTTTGTATTAACACCTTTAATTGGACTTTTTATGCTAGCTCAACTTCCAATTACTCTAAAAGGACGAATTAAAAATAAATAATGCATCTAACATAATAGTATTGATATAGTAACAATCTTAATATGAGTGGAGAGCTTTAATGGGAATAAAAATTACAGATATTATTATTCATATAATAAAGTCAGAATTAGATGTTCCTTTTGCTTTTTCTCAAGGTTGGGTAAATAAACGCTCTGCCACACTTGTAGAAATAAAAACTAGTGATGGACTTTCAGGTTGGGGAGAAGCTTTTTGTCAAGGTTTAGAACCTCCAGAAATATCCGCGGCAGTTATAAGTTCAGCTCTGAAACCTCTATTGTTAAATCAATCTCCCTTAGATATAGAAGTGCTATGGCATAAAATGTATAATGCTACTAGAGACTTTGGAAGAAAAGGGTCAGTAATTTCTGGGATAAGCGCAATTGATATTGCGCTATGGGACATTACTGGTCAGTTTTACAACCAACCGATTTATCAATTGCTTGGAGGAGCATTCAGAAAAGAAATCAAACCTTATGCAACAGGTTTTTATAGAATTAAAGGTCAAGGAGAAGCTAAAAGATTAGCAGAAGAAGCTGTTACACATTTTGAAAATGGATTTGACCATATGAAAGTTAAATTAGGCTTTGGTTTAAAAGATGATGTTGAATGCATGCAAGCTATTAAAAATGTATTAGCTGGTAAAGACGTAACTCTAATGATTGATACAAATCATGCCTATGGAACCTCAGAAGCTTTACAATTGGGACAAGCCCTTAAAGACTACGAACTTAGATGGTACGAAGAACCAGTAGTACCAGAAAATGTTAATGGCTATGTTGAGTTAAGATCTAAATTACATACGCCTATTGCAGGAGGAGAGAACGAACATACCCTTTTTGGGTTTAGGAATTTATTTGAAAATGGCGCAGTTGATATTGCTCAACCTGATATTGGTTCGTGTGGAGGCATAACTGCTACAAAGCAAATAATTAATCTAGCTCATAGCTTTGGAATAGAAGTCAACCCACATGTATGGGGATCTGCTATTGCTCAAGCAGCCTCTATTCAAGTTATTGCATCAATTCCTACAACTCACCACTCTATTTTTGCTCGTTCACCTATTTTAGAGTATGATCAATCTAGTCATCCCTTTAGAAGAGAGTTGTTGAATAATCCGTTTAATTTAAAAGACGGCATGATCAATGTTTCTTCACAACCTGGCTTAGGCATAGATGTCAATATGGACACTATAGAAAAATATAAAACTAATTAAAAAGTTTATAGGGGTCTAAATTTTAATATGATTGAACTTCTTGATCCAATAATTAAATCACACAAAATAAATATTTCAACGGGACTAAATGTTCATTATTTAGAAGCATCCTTAGAAAAATATAATAATAAAAATCAACCTGTAATACTTCTACTGCATGGATTTCCGGAGTTAAGTTTTAGTTGGCGAAAAATTATGCCTACACTTGCAAAAGAAGGTTTTAAGGTTTTTGCTCCTGATATGAGAGGTTACGGATTAACGTCAGGTGGAGCAAAAAATTATAACAGCAATATTTCTGAGTATAGGTTAATGAGCCTTAGTACAGATATTATTAGTTTTCTTAGTTCTCTGGAAATCAATAGAATAGACTTGTTAGTTGGACATGATGCAGGTTCTTCTGTTGCAGGAGTTTCAGCTATGATAAGGCCTGACATATTTAGATCTGTTGTTATGATGAGTGCTCCATACACAGGTGCACCTGATATTAAAACAGATTTGTTTGTTGAGGATTCAATTCATCATGATTTAGAAAATTTACAAACGCCCAGAAAACATTACCAGTGGTACTACTCAACGCCCGAAGCAAATAAAGACATGCATCTAGAACAAAAAGAATTACATAAATTTCTTAGAGCTTATTATCACATGAAAAGTGCTGACTGGGTAGATAACAATCCTTATGAATTAGGATCTTGGACTGCAGAAAATTTAGCTAAAATGCCTGAGTATTATATCATGAAATCTAATGAAAATATGGTTCAAGCTGTTATGCCACATTTCCCCAAAAACCGTGATTTTGATAATTGGTTAAGTGATGAGGAGTTAGATGTTTACGCGAGCAGCTTTTTTAAAAATTCTTTTCAACCTGCCCTCAACTGGTATAGATGCATGACTTCACCAATTCAAAATAATGATTTAAAGATTTTTTCTAATAAAAAAATTGAAGTGCCTTCTTGTTTTATTGCCGGAGAGAAAGACTGGGGAATATTCCAAAAGCCTGGAGCTATAGAAAAAATGGAAAATAGTTTATGCATAAATTATTGTGGTAGACATATACTTAAAAATGCAGGACATTGGGTCCAACAAGAAAACCCTAATGATGTTTTAAAAATATTATTAGATTTTTACAAAAATAAATAATTATATTTAGGAAATATTTTGAACTTTTCTTTATCTGGAAACCTTTTCAAGGGTATAGGAATTGCCAGTATTGGTGCATTAATTTTATCACCTGATGTTCTTTTCATGAGATGGTCTGAAATGGATGTATGGTCAATGTTAACTTGGAGAGGAATTGAGATGGGTATCATCTTAATTTTATTTTCAAGTTGTTTTAAGATTTTTAGAGAAAATTTTAAAAATATTTTTTCTCCTGTTGGTTTTGGTATAATTTGTTGCCAAATAATCAGTTCATTCTTTTTTACTTATGGTATTGCTGAAACTTCTGCTTCTTTAATATTATTCACTTTAGCTACTTCACCTATTTTTGCCTCTATATTCTCCATATTTATACTTGGTGAGAAAACAAATAACTCTACTTGGATCACAGCTTGTCTTGCTCTAATAGGTGTTGGTATTTCTGTAGCCAATGGAGATAACGTTCTCAATGCACCAGAAGGAAGCGTTCTAATAGGAACTATATGTGGAATAGGAGCAGCAGCTTCATTGGGCTTAAGCTTAGTTTTATTAAGATACCAACCAAATATTCCAGCAATGACAGTTACAGGAATAAGCGCTTTGGGTAATGGTTTTATTGGCTTGCTAATAGTATCGCCTGGTTTGCTTTTCCAGGGTGATATATTATCTATTTCATTATCTGGATTAATTATATTACCAATATCATTTGCTTGCTTAACTTTTGCAACACGTTATACACAAGCTTCAAATATTGGCCTTTTAATGTTGTTAGAAACTGCTCTTGGACCATTTTGGGTTTGGTTAGGAACAAATGAAACACCTAATCTATTTATGATTTCTGGAGGAGTTATTGTTATTTTAAGTCTTGCTTGGTATATTTTAGTTGATCAAATTAAAATTTCTTTACCTAAATGATTTTATTTTAAATATTGAAAAATTAAGTTTGATCTGATTTGTTTTGTTCCCTTTTCAAGATTACTAGTTGATTTCCACCCCCATACAGGTCCAGGCCATGCCGGATCATCTTTGTTTCTTAGAACTATATGTAAATGTAATTGTGAAACAATATTTCCTAACATGCCAATATTAACCTTATCAAAATTTTGGACTGACTTTATATAGTTACCAAGATCAACTGCAAAATTTAATAATTCATTTCTTTCGTCAACTTCTAAGTCACTTAATTCAATTAAATTTGACTTGATAGGAATAAGAAGTACCCAAAAGAATTCTTGAACATTCATCAATCTAATTTGAAAGTTTTTTATTTCTTGCATAAAAAAACTATCGTTCTCTAATCTGTTATCTAATTTAAACACTTCAAATTCCTTTTTAATTCATCTAACTTTATATTGTCATACATCATGTTAATAAGTAACGATTTTTATAAGAAGGATATTCCAATGGCAACTGAAACAAATATTTCAATTAATCAAGACAGACTCTGGGATAGTTTAATGACGATGGCAAAAATTGGACCTGGTATAGCAGGAGGTAATAACAGACAAACTGTTACATTAGAAGATGGCGATGCAAGGAAATTATTACAAAAATGGTCTGAAGAAGCTGGAATGACCATGAAAGTTGATGAATTAGGGTCAATGTTTTTAAAAAGGGAAGGAACTGACAAGAATGCTCTTCCAGTTGTTATTGGAAGCCATTTAGATACTCAACCTACTGGTGGCAAATATGACGGTGTACTTGGCGTTCTAGCTGGATTAGAAATAGTAAGAACTCTTAATGACTTAAATATTCAAACAAAACATCCAATAATGATAGTTAATTGGACAAATGAGGAAGGTTCTCGATTTCCACCAGCAATGATGGCATCAGCTGGTTATGCAGGCATATACGACGTAAAAACTCTTTTATCTGCCGAAGATACAGAAGGAAATATTTTTGGAGAGGAACTGAATAAAATTGGCTGGAAAGGATCTGAAAAGGTAGGAGAGCAAAAAATTCATTGTTATTATGAATTACATATTGAACAAGGACCTATCCTGGAAACTGAAGAAATAGATATTGGCGTTGTAACACATGGACAAGGTTTAAAATGGCTAGAAGTAGAACTTTCAGGAACTGAACAGCACACAGGAACCACTCCTATGCACGTTAGAAAAGACACATCATTAGCAATGTCTGAAATAATTTTAGCTGTTAATAATATTGCTAATAAAAACCAACCTAATGCGCTTGGAAGTGTTGGTCATATTGAGGTCTCACCAAACTCAAGAAACGTTATTGCTGGTCAGTCAATCTTTACTATCGATTTTAGATCTCCTGATATTGAAAAACTTAATAAAATGGAAAGTGAATTAAAATTACTAGCGATAGACATATGTAAAAAATATAAAGTTAATTTTAATATGAAACAAATAGGAGGATTTGACCCTGTTACGTTTGATAAAGATTGTTTAACCAATATTAGAAAAAGTGCTGAAAAATTTGGTTATACATATAAAGACATAGTTTCTGGAGCAGGTCATGATGCTTGTTGGATAAATAGTGTTGCTCCATCTGCTATGATAATGTGTCCATGTGTTGATGGGTTAAGTCATAATGAAGCTGAAGAAATTAAGCCTCATTGGGCAGGATCAAGTACTAATGTATTACTGCACGCAGCTATAGCTTCAGCAAGTTAAGTTTCAAGAGGTATTAATTAGTGGGTATCGATTAAGTTTAAACCTGCACCATTTTCAGCATTGGTTGCATTTTGTCTAAGTAGAGAAAATAAATTTCTACCAAAACTTCTTTGATCATTTCTATCATTAGGAAATTTTGACGCTCTATCTTCATAATTTTCATTTAAATTTATATGACCAGAAACAGCGTCAATTTCTATTTCATCTCCATCTTTTATTTTTCCAATTACTCCATTATCCATTGCCTCAGGAGTTATATGAATGGCAGCAGGTACTTTCCCCGAAGCACCAGACATTCTGCCGTCTGTTAATAATGCTACTTTAAAACCCAAATCCTGAATATTTGATAGTATTGGAGTAAGAGCATGTAATTCCGGCATACCATTAGCCTTTGGACCTTGAAAACGAACTACAATTACCACATCTCTATTCAACAAACCTTTATCATAAGCCTCCTTAACATCTATTTGATTGTCAAAAACCATTGCTGGAGCTTTTATTTTTTGTTGATCCATCTTTACTGCTGAAATTTTAATTACGCCTCTACCAATATTGCCTTTTAACATTTTTAATCCGCCATTTTTTTGATGAGGGTCTTTAGTGCTTTTTAAAATATTACTGTCAAATGATTTAGATTTAGATTTATTCCAAACTAATTTAGAGTTCTTTAATGTTGGTTCTGAAATATAATCAAATAGATTATCTCCCCATACAGTTCTAGCTGTTCCATCTAACAAGCCTGCATCCAGCAATTCTCCAATGACAAAGCTCATACCACCAGCAGCATGAAATTGATTAACGTCAGCATTGCCATTTGGATACACTCTAGCTAATAAAGGTGTAATTTCAGAAAGATCTGAAAAATCTTCCCATAATAACTTTATTCCTGCTGCTGCAGCCATAGCTGGTAAGTGCAGAGTATGATTTGTAGATCCTCCAGTTGCATGTAATCCAACAATGGCATTAACAAAACTTCTTTCATCTATAATTTTACCTATTGGCCTTATGTCTTTGCCTTTTCTAGAAATTGATATAGCTTGCTCCGTGGCAACAACGTTATATGCGTTTCTTAAATCACTATGAGGATGAACGAATGCAGAACCTGGTATGTGTAGCCCCATAATTTCCATTAACATTTGGTTTGAATTTGCCGTTCCAAAAAACGTACAGGTACCTTCTCCATGATAAGCAGAAATTTCAGCTTTAAGTAATTCTTCCCTTGTAGCATCACCTTTTGCAAAAGCTTTTCTAACAAGGTTTTTTTCTTCATTAGTAATTCCAGTTGACATTGGTCCTGCTGGAACAAATATCACAGGTAAATGCCCAAACGATAAAGCACCTATTAAAAGTCCAGGTACTATTTTATCGCATACACCAAGACATAACGCAGCGTCATAAACCCCATGGCTTAAAGACACAGCAGTAGACATTGCAATAACGTCTCTAGACATTAATGACAATTCCATTCCAGGTCTACCTTGCGTTACCCCATCACACATGGCAGGAACCATTCCAGCGATTTGAGCTGTTGCACCAAATTGAGTGGCTGCAGCTTTTATTACTTTTGGAAAATGTTCCAATGGTTTGTGGGCTGATAGCATATCATTATAAGATGAAACAATACCTATATTTGGTTTAGTATTCATCAAAATAGAATTTTTTTCATCTGATGGTGCTGCTGCGGCAGCATGCGCCATATTTGAACAGGAAACAAAATTTCTATCTGTATCATTATCATGTTCCATGGAAGTTATATTATTTAAATACTTTTGTCTTGAACTCAAACTTCGCTTGGCTATTCTTTTAGTCACTTCAATAATTTTTGGATGAAGATTACTCATCTATTTTCTCAATCAAAAAATTTTCATTTCTATTTTTTAAAAGATAGTGAATTGGTAATTTATTATTATTAATGGCTTCATCAAGAACCTTAAGTTTTGATTTTCCTTTGACTAATAAAACAATCATTTCACTGTTTAAAATTAATGATAAATTCATCGTTATTCTGGGAAGAAACGGGTTTCCTTGAGATCCTGTTTTAAAAATTTTGAATTTTGCATCAGTATTAAATGCATCAAAATCGTCAATCATGTCAGGAAACAATGATGCAAAATGACCATCTTCTCCCATTCCAAGTAGAGATACATCAAATGGCATTTTAAAAAAATTTGACTTTGTAATTAAATCTTCTGTTAAAGGAAAAAATTGAGCTGCTTTTGCATTATTTTTCAAAAAATAATTTAATATTAAATTTTGATTACTATCTCTATTGTTAGCCTCTACCAATCTATCGTCTACTAAAGTAACTTGAACTTTTGACCAAGGAAGATCAATGTTTGAAAGTTCATCAAATATTTTTATTGGGCTACTTCCACCTGACAATACTAAACTTGCTATTCCTAAACTTTTTATAGAAGAGTTTAATCTATCAGAAATTGATTTAACGGCACTCATTTCTCTTCTTCTTGTGGATCAATCCATTGATGACCATTTGTTGATAAAATATTATCTTCAGGCCCCATAGTGCCTTCTCTGTATAATTGTGGTCTATCTAAGGTAGCTTTTTCTAAAATTGGATCTATGTAATCCCAAGCGGCTAAAACCTCATCTAACCTCATAAATAATGTTTGATTACCTCTAGCAACATCCATTAATAATCGTTCATAAGCGTCAGGTAATCTATCAGAAAAAGTTTCTCCGAATGATAAATTTAATTCGGAGGGAAAAAATCTCATTCCACCGGGGCCTGGTGCTTTTGATGTAAGTTTTAGCTTAAGACCTTCTTGGGGTTGCACTCTAATTATTAGCCTATTGGGGGTATCTTCTTCTTTACCTTCTTTTATTTTAGAAAATATATCATGTGGCTTTTTCTTAAAGGTAATAACAATTTCACTAGCCCTAGTAGATAATTTTTTTCCTGTTCTTACATAAAAAGGAACACCAGCCCAACGCCAATTATCAATATCAACTTTAAGTGATATAAATGTTTCAGTACTTGAGACTTTGCCAAGCTCATTTTCATAACTTTGATATTGTCCAGTTTGCATATCTTTGTTATCTAATACTCTTAGAGACTTTAATACTCTTAACTTTTCGTCTCTTACCTGATCTGCTTCAAAATATGATGGTGGCTCCATTGCAACTAGGCAAATTAATTGTAATAAATGATTTTGAAGCATATCTCTAATTGCACCATATTCATTATAGTATGAAATTCTATCTGCTACCCCAATAGATTCTGCAACAGTGATTTGCACATTATCAATATTTTTATTATTCCACTGATTTTCAAAAAAAGTATTTGCAAATCTGAGAGCCATTAAATTTTGAACAGTCTCTTTTCCTAAATAATGGTCAATCCTATAAATTTGATGTTCTTCGAAATATTGAGCAAATTGATTATTTATCTCAATCGCAGATGATTTGTTATGTCCTATTGGTTTTTCAACTACAAGCCTGCTTTGTGGTAAATTTAGACCTTCTTTATTTATTAAATTACAGGCTTTTCCGAATAAACTAGAAGATATAGCTAAATAAAATATAAATGGCCTGGTTGTACCAATTTTGTTTGTTAAAATTGAAGATAACTCAGAAGAACCTTGTCCTGAAACTACATCTAAATTAACGATAGTTAATAAATTTAAAAAATTTTTCCAATGTATTTTGTTCTCAGGTTTGTCTTCAATAGCTTCTTGGCAATGAGGTATAAGTTTAGACTCAAGTTCGTCAATATTAATTTTAGAACGAACACATACAATAATTCCAGATTTGTTATTTATTTGATTATCTAAAAATCTCCAAAACAACGCTGGTATTATTTTTCTTACAGAAAGATCTCCTGAACCTCCAATTATTACAAAGTCGCTTGGAATTAATTGAGCTGTTTCTGGTATATTTGTTTTCATAATATTAGTTTTGCTTTGTTTTTAATTAAATCTCGATTTAGGGATTTTGTATTTTTTCATTTAATTCTTTGACCAGTTTTAGGATCAAAGTATGTCACTTTTTGTAAGTTGAAAGAAAATTTAACTTTAGAACCAATTTTTACGTCTGTTTCAGAATGAAAGCGTGCAGTAACTTCTTTATTCCCCAACTTTGTAACAACAAACGTGTCTGAACCTGCTGGCTCAATTATATCAACTTTAGAAGAGATATATTGAAAATTAGAATCTTTTTTTGAACCGTTTTCAGTAATATTTTCTGGCCTTACCCCTATAATAATATCTTTTGGCAATTTTAATTTACTTTTTTCTATTAGAGTTGCAGTTGAACCGTCTTCCAATTTAATTTCTATTTTAATATGATCTTTTTCTTTTTTTGTTGTTGCTCCAATAAGGTTCATTGCCGGGGATCCCATAAAATCTGCAACAAATATATTTTCTGGATAGTTATAAATTTCAAAAGGTGTTCCAATTTGTTGAATAAATCCATCTTTCATAACAACTATCTTAGTTGCTAATGTCATTGCCTCAATTTGATCATGCGTTACATAAACCATTGAAGCACCAAGGTCATAATGGAGTCTTTTAATTTCAGTTCTCATTTCAACTCTTAATTTTGCATCAAGATTAGATAGGGGTTCATCGAACAAGAATAATTTTGGGTTTCTTACTAACGCCCTACCCATAGCAACCCTTTGTCTTTGTCCACCCGATAGTTGACTCGGTTTTCTTTTAAGAAGATTTTCTATTTGTAATTGTTTAGCAACCTCGTTTAATTTCTTCTTTTGTATTTCTTCAGAAATACCTCTTACTTTCATTCCAAAAGTGATATTTTTTTCAACTGTCATAGTTGGATAAAGAGCATAAGACTGAAATACCATGGCAATATCTCTATCTTTAGGGGCCACTTCTGACATGTCCTTATTATTGATAGAGATTTCTCCACCATTAATTTTTTCTAAACCTGCTATACAGTTTAATAGAGTTGACTTCCCACACCCAGAAGGGCCAACTAAAACTAGAAAGTCTCCTTTATCTATATTAATATTTATGTCATTTAAGACAGAAATTTTTCCAAAATTTTTGTTAACATCTTTTATTTTTAAAATAGATGACATTATTTTATCCCTTTACAGATCCTGCAGTTAAACCACGTATAAAATATTTTCCAGCAAATATATAAACTAACAAGGTAGGCATAGCTGCAATAATTGCTGCAGCCATATCAACATTATATTCCTTAACTCCAGTCGTTGAGTTAACTATATTATTTAAAGCAACTGTTATAGGTTGTGTACCAGCTTCACTAAAAGAAACTCCAAATAAAAAATCATTCCAAATTTGCGTGAATTGCCAAATAACAGTTACCACTATAATTGGTAGAGATAATGGAAGAAAAATAGACCAAAATATCCTTAAGAAAGTAGCTCCATCCATTTTAGCGGCTTTAACTAATTCGCTTGGAATATTTACATAATAATTTCTAAAAAATAGCGTTGTAAAACCAATACCATATATTACGTGAACAAAAATTAAACCTGAGATACTTCCTGCTAAATCCATTAAACCTAACACTCTAGCCATTGGCAGAAGAACAACTTGAAAAGGAATAAAACAACCAAACAGCATTAATGCAAAAATCATGTTTGCTCCTTTAAATCGCCATTGCGCAACAACATAACCATTTAATGCACCTATCAAGGTTGAAATAAAAACAGCTGGTATGGCTATAAAAATAGAGTTCCAAAAATAAGGCTTTAACCCCTCACACTGAATGCCAGTGCATGCAGAAGACCAAGCTGTACCCCAAGCCTCAAAAGTAATATTTCTGGGTAAAGCTACCAAACTTCCAGTTCTTATTTCTTCTAAACTTTTTAAAGACGTTGTTATCATTACAAATAATGGAAGGAGATAATACAACACAAAAACAGATAAGAAAAAATACAACAATATCCTTAATATTAAATTGGTATAGTTAATCCCATTAGTATTATTGATCATTTTTATTCCTTAATTCTGAGTATAAATAAGGAACAACTACTGCAAAAACCACCAACATCATTATAATTGCTGAGCTCGCTGCTTGACCTATATCTCCGCGAGAAAAGGCCATTGTATACATATAAGTAGCTGGAAGATCTGTTGCATAGCCAGGCCCCCCTCCCGTTAAAGCAATTACAAGATCAAAGCTTTTTATCGCTAAATGAGCTAACACTATGAAAGCTGAAAGAAAAATTGGCGCCATAGACGGAATTATTATTGCAGAATAAATTTTAAAAGTAGGTACACCATCAACTTGAGCAGCCTTAATTATCTCTTGATCAACAGATCTTAACCCTGCTAGGAAGAGAGCCATAACAAATCCTGAGGCTTGCCAAACTCCAGCAATAACGACAGTATAAATTGCAAAATCCGGATTTATCACCCAATCAAACGTAAAGTTTGTAAAACCCCAACTTTTAACGACTGCCTCCAAACCCAAACCCGGATTTAAAATCCATTTCCAAGCTGTACCAGTTACAATCAAAGATAAAGCCATTGGATATAAATAAATGGTTCTTAACGCACCTTCGATACGTATTTTTTGGTCAAGAAATATTGCAATCAGCAGTCCCAAAAACATTGATATTAGAATAAATAAAAATCCAAAAATAAATAAATTATCAATGGCTACATCCCATCTTGGGGAGTCGAATAACCTGTCATATTGAATAAAACCAACAATATCATATTTTGGCATAAGTCTTGACTTGGTAAATGATATCCAAGCAGTCCATGCAATAAAACCATATACAAATAAAATTATTGCAAGGAATGAAGGTCCTAAGACAATCTTAGGTAAGTGTTTTTCAAGCCAATTTGACATTGTCAATTCCAAAAAAAATAACTGTTCCCAAAGTTAATTGGAAACAGTTATTTAACTTTTATTTATTTACTGTTGTCAATTGCCTTTACAAGCATTGCTACAGCATCTTTTGAAGACATTTTAGAATTAAAATGTGCTGTTACTGTATCTGTAATAGCTCCGGCTTGTGCACCTCTTAAAGCCATTCCATGAGCATAACTTGGTAACAAGGTACCCCCAACTGAACTTGCATTCATGTCAGCAGCAGATACGTGTGCACAATGATCAAACTCATTAAGACTTACATCTGTTCTCGCAGGAATTGATCCTTTGTTAAGATTAAAAACTTTTTGAAAGTTTTTTCCAACAATTAATTTTGCAAGAAGTTTTTGACCGTCTTGACGCTCAGAACCTTTTACCTTGAACATAGCAAAGCTATCTACATTGTATAAAAACCCTTCACCAGGTGTAGATGCACATAAAAAATCTTTACCAGGAACTTTACCGGCAGCTAAAAACTCACCTTTAGCCCAGTCACCCATGATTTGGAAAGCTGCTTCACCATTCATGACCATTGCAGTTGCTAGGTTCCAATCTCTTCCAGAAAAGTTCTTGTCAACAAAGCCACGCATAATTCTCATTTGATCAAAAACTTTAACCATAGTGTCTGATTGTAAAGCTTTTTTATCTAGTTTTACAAAAGCATCGTGAAAGAAATTTGCTCCACCTATTCCAAGTGCAACTGCTTCAAAAACAGTAGCATCTTGCCATGCTTGACCACCATGAGCTAAAGGAATAATTCCTTTTGCTTGTAATGCTCTAGCTGTAGCATTAAATTCGTCCCATGTTTTTGGCATACCAAAACCGTTTGAAGAAAGTACAGATGCGTTAGCCCATATCCAATCAATTCTATGAACATTAACAGGTGCAGCACACCACTTTCCTTCACATTTCATATGACCTGCTATTGATGCAGGAAGCACTTTGGACCAGTTATTCTTTTTTGCAACAGCACTTATATCAGCTAATGCACCTTCTTCATACCATTCTTGTATAGAGGGTCCTTTTAATTGAACTGCAGCAGGAGCATTGCCAGATAAAACTCGCGCTCTCAAAGCTGTCATAGCAGCATCACCACCACCACCAGCAACTGGCATATCAGTCCATGAACCACCATTTTCTGAAAATTCTTTTTGTAAAACCGCGACAGACTTAGCTTCACCACCAGATGTCCACCAGTGAAGTACCTCTGCCTTTGGACCAGCATAAGATACAGATGCTGTTAACGTAAATGAAGTTGCAACCGCTGCAACTACTAATTTTTTAAACATATGATTTCCCCATTTAAATTTAAAAGTTGAATTAACACTATTCATTTATTTTTTTTTTTAAACTTACAAATTAATCAAATCATTAAATTGTCTGTTTTTTTTTGTTCATTTGTTACATTGTGTTACTAAAAGATAGTGATAAGACAATTTTAATTTAGCAGAAACTTGATGACTATTTATAGAATATTAATTGTTGAAGACGATTTAGACATGCAAGAAATGATGGTAAGTTTTTTGCAAAAAAGTGGTTTTATGGTTTCAGCAGTAAAAAATGCTGTAGAGTTATCAGATCAATTAAAATCACAAAGAATTGATTTAGTTTTATTAGATGTAATGCTTGGTGATGATAATGGAATCAAATTATGCAAAAATATAAGAGAAAACAATAACATACCTATTATTATTGTTTCTGCTTTATCAGCAGATCAAGACCGTCTTTTGGGTTTTGAGGTTGGTGCTGATGATTACATTGCTAAACCATTTAATCCACAGATTTTATTAGCTAAAATTAAAGCTGTACTCAAACGAGGAACAAAAATTGCCTCTTTGGCCTACAGAAGAAACACCAATGTTTATCACTTCAATGACTGGATCTATAATGGGAAAAAAGACATAATAATATCTCCAACTGGATTTCAAATATCTTTATCAAAAAAAGAAACTACCATTCTTAAGGTATTTCTTGCTAATAGCCACGTAGCTCTAACTAGAGAAGAAATTGCCAATTCTATTGACGACACTAGAACTCAAGATTCATTGTTAAACAATGCAGAAAGTAGAGCTATAGATGTGTTAGTAGGCAGATTAAGATCTAAAATTGAAAAAGACAGCAAAAACCCTAGTCTTATAAAAACCGAAAGAGGTGTTGGATACATTTTTTCTACAGAAGTAATCATTAAAAATGAATAATTTCTTTAAACTCAATTCACTCATAAACCAAGCTTATCTTTTAGTTTTTATATCAATTCTTATTGGCGCAGCAACAACATTTATATGGGTAACATCAAATAACCAATGGAATACATTTTTGAATAACGCCCATAATTCTGGTGTCTCAATATATAACACAATAAAATATAATAATGATTTAAATGCCGAGATTGTAATAAAAAAGCTAAATACTAAAAATGATATTACCAACAGAAAAGAACTAGCACAATATTATAAAAGTACTTTACCTTTTAAAATTACTACCCTTTCAATATCAAATGATAAAAAAAGGAACAAGGATCAAGGAAAAATTTCCTTACACATACTTTCATCAAAATTAAAGTACCCTCTTGCAAAAATTAAAAATTTTAAGAATTTAACAAGAGAACAACAACTTGGCAAAGTCATCCAACTGGTTGCTAATTATTGCTCAACAACAATATTATTGATTAGAATTGATGAAGGTTTTTGGCATCGTATTGACGGTAATAAAGCCTGGAGTTGTAAGGCAGCACCGAATGATCAAAGACTTTTTTCAATTTTAGTATTTATTATTTCTATAATATTTATGTATTTCCTAATTAGAGAAAATGACCTTCAATTTAATAATTTTATATTAAATTTAAAGAATAATCTAAAAAGTCCTCTAGATAAAATGGAAGTTTTAAAAGGCCCCTCTGAACTTATACAAATCAAAAATACATTAGATCTATTTTTAAAAGTACAAAAAGAAAAATTAGAGAAAAGACTAATGGTTCTATCTTCAATTAGTCATGATATTGGTACTCCAGCGACTAAGTTAAAATTAAGAAGCTCACTTATAGAAGATGATCAACTACGAGAAAAGTTGGAGACAGATATTGATCAAATGATTGATATGATGAACGGAGTATTGTCCTACACAAGATCAGAGATGGATTTAGAGGAAGAAACAGAAATATCTTATATTTCATTGATAGAGTCTATTGTGTTCGACTATCAAGATTTAGGAAAAAGTGTTTCATTTAAAAAACCAAAAGAAAAAAATATAGGACTTGTTTCATCTATTTTTTCTGGACATCAAAATAAAATGTCTTTTCATCTTAACCAAAATCACCCTTTATTGGTTAATGCAAAGCCATTGTCATTACAAAGAGCAATTAATAATTTAATAGAAAACGCATTAAAATATGGAAGAACAGCTACACTATCTCTAAAAACAACTTCTCAAACAATAACTTTAATTATCGAAGATGAAAGTAAAAATATTACTGAAGAATTATTAGAAAACCTTAAACAACCTTTCATAAGAGGTAAAAACGTAGGGTTAACCAAAGGTACTGGATTAGGTTTAACAATTGTGTCTACTATTGCTGAACAACATGGGGGCAATTTAACATTTGAAAAATCTAAAACAGGTATCAAAGCAAAGTTAATGATTAAAAGATAATAAATTGATGTTGGTTCTTACAACTAAATTATGTAACTTTTAATCAAATTACAAACTATACCAACAAGGAGAATATTATGGGAGAAAAAGTTGCCTTTATAGGTCTTGGCGCTATGGGTGGACCAATGGCTTTAAATATAATTAAAAAAGGTACAAGTGTTTCCGTATTTGACATAGAAACTGAAAAAATGGAGCCTCATATCAAGGTTGGTGGAATTCCAGGTAAATCAATTCAAGATACTATTGAAGATGCCGAAATTATTGTGACAATGTTACCATCAACTGAAAATGTTAAATCCGTAATTACAGATAAAGATGGTGTTTTGTCATTTGCAAAACCAAATACAGTTATTTTAGATATGAGCACTATTGCTCCTACTGGTACAGACGAAGTTTACGCACTATGTAAACAAAAAAATATTAAATTTATAGATGCTCCTGTAGGTAGATTAGTAAGCCATGCAATTTCAGGAGATTCATTATTTATGGTGGGTTGTGACGAAGAAGATGCTTTTAAAAAAGTTGAACCTCTTTTAAACGCTATGGGCACAACAATAATAAGATGTGGTCAAGTCGGGTCAGGAATAAGAGCAAAAGTGGTGAATAATTTTCAAATATTGAGTATTGCACAAATTACTGCTGAAGCTTTGACACTTGCTCAAAAGATTGGTTTGGATCTTGAAACATTCAAGGAAGTTAATGCCGGAACAACAGCTAACAATGGTCAATTTCATATTAATTTTTTATCAAAAGTATTGCAAAATGATATTGAACCAGGATTTACAATAGACTTAGCTCATAAGGACATGGGATTAGCAATTGAAACTGCCAATAGCTTTCGAGTAGGTCTACCTGTGGGATCATCTGTGCAAGCAGTATATGGTCAAGCAAGATCAGGTAAATTTGCCAAGAAAGATTTCAGCGCATTACTAGATTACGCATGCGAATTAGCTGAGGTAAGTCCTCCGAGAATAAAGAAATAATTATAATAATTTATTATTTACTTAACTACACAACTGGACATAGGCCGCCATCTAAATTTATGGCGGTACCAGTTATGTAAGCACTTCTTTTTGACGATAAGAAAGCCACTAGATTTGCGTAATCCATTTCTTCACCTACTTTTCCCATAGGAACCTTTTTTGCCATTTCTAAGTACAATTCATCAACACTACCAGTACCTGATTTGCGATCCCATTGAGCACTTTTTATTAGGCCAATACATATTGTATTAACTCTTATATTATTTTTTGCGTATTCATTAGCTAAGGATTTAGTCAAATTAATACCCGCAGCTCTAGTTACTGTTGTGGGAAGAGAACCTGCATTAGGCGCTTTTCCTCCTCCAATTGTAGCATTAATGATAACACCTTCTTCATTTGACTTCATATAAGGAATAACTAACCGACACATTCTAACAGTTGACATTAATTTCAAATTAATATCATCTTCCCAGTTTTTATCGGTTACATCTTCAAACAACCCAGCAGCTGAAGCCCCTGCGTTATTAACTAGAACATTAATTTTTTTAAAATTTGATATTGTTTCTTCTACTAATTTTTTACAGTCATCTGCCTTGCTTACATCTGCTTGAATGGCTAAGACATGGTTTTTTGTTTTTTCAGTTATTATATCTGCTTTTTCTTTTAAATAATCTCCTCTTCTGCCGCATATAACAACATTTGCTCCTTGAGATGATAAAAGTTCTGCTGATGCGTAGCCCAATCCATCACTACCACCCGTAATTAGAATAACCTTATCTTTTAAACCTAAATCAAACATATTTTTTCCAATCAATTATAAAAATGATAATTATTTCAAATAACAACAGTCTTATTATTATTCGCTGACTCTAATATAGATAACGCAACTTTTAAAGTTTGTTCTGCGTCCTTGGCTCCAGTAATCGGTTCAACCTTTCTGTTAATAACATCCTTAAAATGGTTAATTTGTGAAATGTATGGATCTATATTTGGCGTATCAATAATTGTCTGTATTATTTCATCTTTCCAATTATTTGAATTATTTTTATTTTTATATTCCCATAATTTTAGGTTTGGAAACTCCAAAGATCCTTCTGTACCAATAATCTTTAAATTATTCACTTGATAATTAGGAAGGTGGATATTTTCTCCAATACCTGTTTCCCAGGACCAAGGTGAAGTTCCTACATCTGTAATTAGAAAATTTCCTATTACTCCATTTTTAAATTGGATGTTAGTACTTACAACATCTTCTTTTTCAAAATTATTTATCATATTCGAAGAAAATGACGAAACAGAGTGTATTTCACCAAAAATAAACCTCAGATAGTCAATGTCATGTATTAAATTAGTAATAATTGGACCTGCACTTACCTTTTTTCTCCATTCAGGTTCAAAGTAATCTTTATCTTTTCTTAAACCCCATACACCTGACAGCCCAATTACCTTTCCAATTTTTTTATCAGAAATAATTTTTTTGGTTTTTAAAACTAATGGATAAAATCTTCTTTGGTGACCAACTAATACCTTACAATTATTGTCTCTAGCAACTTTATCTATTTCTTTTGCCTCATTTACAGTTGCCGATATAGGTTTTTCAATGAGTACATCTAAACCTAATTTCAAAGCTGTAATTGAATTTTCATGATGTAAGATAGTTGGTGTTGAAATAATAACGCCATCTATATTATGGTCTATTTTAAGATTATTTATGTTTTCATATAATGGTATCTTTTTATCATCACAATAAATTTTAGCATGCTTACTTAAATCAACTATGCCAGCAAGGTTGACATTGTCTATTTGCTCAATCGCCATATGATGACGTTTTCCAATACTGCCAATTCCTACAAGAGCAATGTTAGTTATTTGCGAGGCGCACATTATATTTTCATTGTTTCCTTGAATCGATTCATAGAAACTGAACCATCAAATGAATGAGGAAAAACTAAAGGCGTGGCTTTGGCTTGACACTTAATCACTATCAAAGACGGGCCATCCTCTCTATAAATTGTATTCATAATTTTCTCATAATCATCTTCACTTGTAACTGTGTAAGAATTACTTATACCCGATCCTTCAGCTATTAATTGTAAATCTGTTTTCCCAGCAGTTGCTGTTGGCTGACTTCCAGTTTCT
>Ga0206123_10001012_pt1 | contig 27024 bp, 21 predicted proteins | sample Helgoland_Spring_2_FD_160086 | JGI IMG/M metagenome (GOLD analysis project Ga0206123, IMG submission 160086) | Pelagic subsurface seawater microbial communities from Kabeltonne, Helgoland, North Sea - Helgoland_Spring_Bloom_20160316_1 | ecosystem: Environmental > Aquatic > Marine > Epipelagic ...
CGTCGACCGCCGCCGGGTTTGTTGCCGCCGGGGCGGCCGCCGCCACCGCCACGGGGACGCTGGGGCGGCCGGGGCGGACGGTCGTCGGCCGGCTCGGGGGCCGCTTTGCTGGCGTCAAAGCCGGTCACTTCCTTGCGTTCGATGGGTTTTTTGATCAGCCGCTCAATGTCCTTGAGCAGTTTGCGGTCTTCGCCGCTGACCAGGGACACCGCCTGGCCGCTGGCACCGGCCCGGCCGGTACGGCCGATACGGTGCACATAGTCTTCCGCCACATTGGGCAGGTCGAAGTTGACCACCTGGGGAAGCTGTTCGATATCCAGGCCGCGGGCGGCGATGTCGGTGGCCACGAGGGCGCGCACGTCGCCGCTCTTGAAGCCGGCCAGCGCCCGGGTGCGGGCGCCCTGGCTCTTGTTGCCGTGGATCGCGGCGGCTTGAATGCCGGCGCTTTCCAGTTGTTTGGCGAGCCGGTTGGCGCCGTGCTTGGTGCGCGTGAATACCAGCACCTGGAACCACTGTTCGTCGTCGATCAGGTGAGTCAGCAGCGCCGCCTTGTGGCTCTTGTCCACCTGTACTACCCACTGGCGCACCCGCTCGGCGGTGCTGTTGCGTGGGCTGACGTCGATTTCCACCGGGTTGTTGACCAGGGTTTTGGCGAGCCCGCGAATGTCGTTGGAAAAGGTGGCTGAGAACATCAGTGTCTGACGCTTTTGCGGCAGCACTTTGAGAATGCGGCGGATGTCATGGATAAAACCCATGTCGAGCATCCGGTCCGCTTCGTCGAGCACCAGGATTTCCAGGTTGTCGAAGCGCACGGCTTTCTGCTGATAGAGATCCAGCAGACGTCCCGGGGTGGCTACCAGCACGTCCACGCCGCGGCTGAGCTTGTCGATCTGCGGATTGATCTTGACGCCGCCGAACACCACCGCCGAGCGCATTGCCGGCAAGTGCTTGCCGTACAGGGCGACGCTGTCCGCTACCTGGGCGGCCAGCTCGCGGGTCGGGGTCAGCACCAGCGCACGCACCTGGCGTGCCGGAGCAGGCTGGCCGTCGTTGAGGCGCTGCAGCAGCGGCAGGGTGAAGCCGGCGGTTTTACCCGTGCCGGTCTGGGCCGCCGCCATGGCGTCGCGGCCTTCCAGGACGGCGGGAATCGCCTGGGCCTGAATCGGTGACGGTGTGCTGTAACCCTGCTCGGCAACAGCACGCAGCAGAGGATCGATCAATCCGAGGGAAGCAAAATCCATATGAAGTGTCTTTCAGAAAGCAAGGAGGGCGAAGCCCCGAAGGGCGGGCAAGACTAACGGATTGTGGGGTTGGGTACGAGTGTTATTTGTCCGGCGCGCTTCGAGGTGGGGTGCTGTGGGAGCTTGCCTTGCAAGCGAAAGGCCGGCTTTAGCCGGCCGGTGGGATACCAGAGACGTTGTTGGTGCTGACGTTAGAGATGTCTCTGGCATCCTGCGGGGCAACCTTTGCCGGGAGCTTCGCTCCCTTTCGCGGGCTGGGCCCGCTCGCACAAGCGCGGTCGTTCTGTAGAGAGCGGCGCCCGGTTAGCGGCGCAGCAGGGCCAGTTCGGCGTCCTGTTGCAGGACGGCCCAGAAACGGCGGCCGTGGTCCGGGTCGACGCCGACCAGTGGCTGGTCGGCGCAGGTGTCCGGGCGGGTCGGCGGGGTGCTCAGGTAGCCGCCGTCGAACGGGCCTTCCACCAGGCAGTCGGCGCTGGCCAGGGGCTGCCAGCCGTCGGCGGTGCGCACGCCCAGGTTCAGGCTGTCCACGTCACTGCCTTCCGGAGCGTCAAAGGTGAGCGCGTAGGCGTCGGCGACGGCGGTGGCCAGGTCCCAGTCCTTGCTGGCACCGGCCGGCAGAGTGTGCGGCTGTTTGGCGCTGCCGTCGGGCTGGCTGCCGGGCAGACCGACCATGCTTTCGATGTCCTTCACCGCGCCGTAGGCGCTGGAATAGGTGCCGGTCTGGTTCTGCGTGCCGCTGACGATCAGGATGTCCGAGGCGGTATCGGCGTCGCCGCGCTGCCAGCTCAGGGTGACCAGTTCCTTCAGATCGATGGTGGTTTCAGGGATTTCCACTTCACTCTCGTTGAGCGGCACCAGACGGTTCTCGCCGTTCAGGTTCGGGGTCCAAGACTGGTGATATTGGAACAGGAACTGGTAGCCCAGGCGCATCAGGTCGGTGACGGTTTCGGCGCGGCTGAAGCCGGGGGTGATGCCCATGTCGCGGGTGCGACTTTCCACCCGGTTGAAGGTGTCGTTGGTGCCGGCCACCATGCGCGCCACGCTGCCGTCGTCGCCGACGCAGTCGTTGCCCACGTAGCTGCTGTCCAGATACATCACCGGCCGGGTGCCTTCGGGGATGGAGTTGGGGTAGACCAGACGCTCGCAGCGATTCTTGGTGCGCGAGAAGCGATCCATCAGTTTCCATTGCGGGTCGGCCAGTTCTTTCTCGCCGTCTTCGTTGCTGCCGATGGTATGTTCGGCGTACCAGGACTCATAGTCCACGCGGTCACCGTTGAAGGTCAGCACCGAAGCGTTGGCGTCATAGGCCGGTGAGCCGTTGTCCAGGGTATTCATTTTCTGCTGCACGATGCGCTGCACCAACTCGCGTTCGCCATAGCGGAACTCGTAGCCTTTATAAGAGGCGTTGCCGGACATGATCTGGGTGTACTGCGGCAATCGGTAATTGCCGTCGGCGGTGGTCCAGGACGACGGGTCGACCCAGATCGGCGCCTGGATCACCGAGCGCTGATACATGTGTTCGTGACCTTGTACCCAGAGAACGTCGTGGCGTGCGAAGTAGGCGCGGATTTCATCCCACATATCCATCAGCGCGTTGTCGCCTTTGGTGCCTTCCACGATCATTTCACGGGTTTCACCGTATTTGGCGCCGATCAGTCCGTCGTGGCTGGCGATGACCAGGTGATCGAACTCGCCTTCGTGGGCCGCCACTTCCTGTTTGATCCACTCGAAGGCGATCGGTAGGTTGTAATATTTGAGCAGGATGATCATCACGTTGTCGCGGATCACGTAGTAATTCAGGTACTGAGCACCGGCCATGTGCACCGCATCCTCGGGGATGTAGTGCTTCATGTTTTCGATCCATTCCACCGAGTAGGCGTAGCTGTCTTCGTGGTTGCCCATCAGTGGCAGGAATTCGATACCTGCATCGCGGTAGCTTTCCGCCACCGAGGTCCATTGCTCGAATTCGCGGGTGGTGCCGTGGTCGGTGAGGTCGCCCACCGGAATCACGATGTCCACGCCCATCGCTTGTTCTTTATCGAGTACGGCTTTCATCGGGTGCATGGAAACGTTGTCGCCGCCGCCTTGGGTATCGGGCAGCAGGCCGATTTTCAATGTCGAGGCAGTGGCCGGCGGAGTGGCGCCGCCGTTACCGTCACCGGAAGTGGAATCGGAACTGGATGAATCGCCGCCACAGCCAGCCAGCGTGGTCGCCAGCAAACCGGCGACCAGTGAATAATGAATGCTTTTCATGACTATCCCCATAAAGAAAAAACAAAACCCGGGGAAAGCATGCGTGAGCAACACGTTAATTTTATAACGGCAAAATGAATTTTATTTGAACAAACAAAAACCGATGGATTGTTTATCAGGACACGACGAGGGGAGGCACCATGGCGACTTTGGATTGGCAGCAAATATTCACCCATCTGGTGCAATTGGGCATGGCGTTCCTGATTGCGTTACCGGTGGCCTGGAACCGGGAGCACCGCGCCGAAGGCGCCGGGCTGCGGACTTTCCCGCTGGTCGCGGTGGCGCCATTCTCAAGGAAGGCGCCAATGTCACCGGTACGGCCACCGCCGCGAGCATGTGGAATACCGGCGCCATCGGCGTATCGGTGGCGTTCAACCGTTACGAAATCGCCATTGTCTTGTCATTGATCAATTTCCTGATTCTCCAGTTCGCTTCGCCGATCAAACGTCGCGTGCGAGGCCGGTGAGTACCCGGGCCAGCGCTTCGCCCTGATCTTCCTGCAGGAAATGGCCGCCGTTTTCGATGGTGGTGTGCGGCTGGCCCTGGCAGCCAGGGATCAGCTTACGCAGCACCGTGTCGGCGCCGGCGGTGATCGGGTCCTTGTCGCTGAAGGCGGTGATGAAGGGTTTGTCGAATGCCATCAGTGATTGCCAGGCTTCCCGGTTCTCGGCGGCGCCGGGCGCGTCCGGGCGGTCGGGCACCAGTGCCGGGAACTGGCGGGCGCCGGCCTTGTAGCGCTCTTCCGGGAAGGGCGCTTCATAGGCGGCCAGCACCGCCGCCGGCAGCTCCGTGGTGGTGGCGCCCTGGATAATCATGCTCACCGGAAACTCTGGCACCGTCTGGGAAAAGTCCCGCCACTTCCGGAACGCCTCGCCGGGATCGTGCTCGCCGTCCGGCAGGAAGGTATTGGCGGCGATCACCCGGGCGAACCGCTCGGGGTGATTGCCCACCAGGCGCAGCCCGATCAGGCCGCCCCAGTCCTGGCAGATCAGGGTGATGCCGTGCAGGTCCAGATGGCCCAGCAGCAGGCTGCGCACCCAGCCCACGTGCCGGTGATAGGTGTAGTCCTCGCGGTTTACCGGCTTGTCCGAGCGGCCGAAGCCGATCAGGTCCGGCACGATCACCCGGTAGCCGGCCGCCACCACCGGCTCGATCATGTGCCGGTACAGGTAGCTCCAGGACGGCTCGCCGTGAAGCATCAACACCACCGGGGCGTCGCGCTCGCCCTCGTCCAGGTAATGCATACGCATCTCATGGCCTTCGCCGTCCTGGACCTGGGCGTAGTGGGGTGCCCAGGGGTAGCCGGGCAGGTTCTCGAAGCAGGTGTCCGGGGTGCGCAGGTATTCCATGGTGCCGCTCGCGTCGAAAGGGGAGGCATTTACCGTAAGTCTGGACTTCCGGTGGCGCAATGACCCTTTCTTCCAGCGGGGTGGCGGCGACTTGTGGAACCGAACCATGCGGGAGCGCGCCTTGTGGGAGCGGGCCCCGCCCGCGAAAGGGAGCGAAGCTCCCGGCAGGATGCCAGAGACGCTGATTCTTCCGGTGTTCGGTGCTCCGTATCGGAGACGCGGTGCAATGGTGGTGCTTTCTGGAAGTTGGGACTCTCCAGCAAGGGCGAGGTGCCGGGCAGGGCTGCCCAGGACACGCCACGAGTACATCCGTGTAGGCTCGGATTTGGCCGTCCCTGGCCAAATACGGTCCTGGGCAGCCCTGCCCGGCACCTCGCTGATGCGAAGATACCACCGCTCCGGGGCATCGCTGGCGCCGAACCTTTCTCAAAAGGTCCGGGCGGTGTTATGTCCCGTGGCGGTTCCGCTGCCCAGTGAGCGGGGCAATGGTGGGGAGCTGTTTGGCCAGGGAGGGCCAAACTAACAGCGGCCAGGACGGCTTGAGCGGTCCCGGAAGGCACCACCATTGCACCGCGTCTCCGATACAGAGCACCGAACACTGGAAAAAAGAGGTCTCTGGGATCCTGCGGGGCAACCTTTGCCGGGTGGCTAAAGCCACCCTTTCGCGGGCAGGGCCCGCTCCCACAGCGGGTCAGGAGGCGGCGTCGGTATGTTCGTTGAGGACGGTGAGGAAGGCGTCGCCGTAGGCGTCGAGCTTGCGGTCGCCGACGCCGCTCACGGCGGCCATTTCGTAGCGGTCGCGGGGGCGCAGGGCGAGCATGTCCATCAGCGTGGCGTCATGGAAGATCACATAGGGCGGCACGCTTTCTTCCTCGGCCAGGCGCTTGCGGCAAGCGCGCAGGGCTTCCCAGATTTGGCGGTCCGCGTCGGCCACCTGGGTTTTGCTGCGCCGGGTGCGCTCCGCCGCCTTGGCCGCGTCCTTGCGCAGATGAAGTGGTTTCTCGGCGCGCAGATAGGGGCGGCAGGTTTCGGTCAGTTTGAGGGCGCCGTAGCCGTCCGCGTCCACCGCCAGCAGGCCGCGTGCCACCAGTTGTCGGTAAATGGCGCGCCACTGGTTGGCGGCGAACTCGCCGCCGATGTTCCAGGTAGACACGTGGTCGTGACCGGCGGCGGCGACTTTGTCACTGCGGTTGCCGGTGAGTACATCCACCAGATGGTTGACGCCGAAACGCTGGCCGGTGCGGAACACGCAACTGAGGGCCTTCTGTGAGGCTTCGGTGGCGTCGAAGGTTTGCGGCGGATTGAGGCAGGTGTCGCAGTTGCCGCACGGCGTATCCAGATTTTCGCCGAAGTAATGCAGCAGTGCCTGGCGGCGGCAGTGGGTCACCTCGCAGAGCCCCAGCATGGCTTCCAGGCGCTGGTGTTCGTGGCGCTTGAATTGCTCGTTGCCTTCCGACTGCGCCAGCATTTGTTTATGGCGAATGGCGTCTTCCAGGCCGTAGGCCATCCAGGCGGTGGCGGGCTCACCGTCACGGCCGGCGCGGCCGGTTTCCTGGTAATAGGCCTCGATGCTTTTGGGCAGATCGAGATGCGCCACGAAACGCACGTCCGGTTTGTCGATGCCCATGCCGAACGCTACCGTGGCCACCATCACCAGGCCATCTTCGCGCAGAAAACGCTGTTGGTGGTCGGCGCGTACGCTGGCGGCCAGGCCGGCGTGGTAGGGGAGGGCCGGGATGCCCTGGTCGGTGAGCCATTGGGCGGTCTGGTCCACCTTGTTGCGTGACAGGCAGTAAACAATGCCCGCCTCGCCGGCGTGCTCGGCGCGCAGTAGCCGCAGCAGTTGTTTGCGGGCGCCGTCCTTGCGTTCGATGCGGTACTGAATGTTGGGCCGGTCGAAACTGGAGACGTAGTGTTGCGCGCCGGTCAGGTCCAGTCGTTCGGCGATTTCGGTGCGGGTGCGCGGGTCCGCGGTGGCGGTCAGCGCGATGCGCGGCACCTTGGGGAATTCCCGGTGCAGCAGGGACAGTTGCAGATAGTCGCTGCGGAAGTCGTGGCCCCATTGCGACACGCAGTGGGCTTCGTCGATGGCGAACAGCGCCAGCGGCGACTGATGCAGTAGCTCCAGGGTGCGCGGCTGAATCAGCCTCTCCGGCGCCACATAGAGCAGGTCCAGCTCGCCGCTGCGCACCTGCTGTTGCAGGGCCTGGCTCTGTTCGGCGCTGAGCGTGGAATTCAGGAAGGCGGCGCGCACGCCCAGCGCATTGAGCGCGCTGACCTGGTCTTGCATCAGGGCGATCAGCGGGCTCACCACCACGCCCACGCCTTCGCGCACCAGCGATGGGATCTGGTAGCACAGGGATTTACCGCCGCCGGTGGGCATCAGCACCAGGGCGTCGTCGCCGTCGATCAGGTTGTCGATAATGGCGCGTTGTTCGCCACGAAAGTCGTGATAACCGAAGACGTGCTGTAAAACAGAGAGGGCGTCGCGTTGCATGGCGGCGAGTATACCCGCCCGCCGCCAGGCTGACATCCGGATGACACGGTTTTCAGTGATTGTCGGGCTTCGATTTAAGATACTGCTTTCGTCTTGGTAAGAGCATCGCCATGAAATTCTGGCACTTGTTTGGGGAATTCCTGTGGCTGGGGTGCGTCAGCTTCGGCGGTCCCGCCGCCCATGTGGGCTATTTCCACCGCCGTTTCGTGGCGCGGTTGGGCTGGCTGGACGAAGATGCTTTCGGCCGCCTGCTGGCACTCACTCAGTTCCTGCCAGGCCCGGCGTCGAGCCAGTTGGGGTTTGCCATCGGCCGGCACCGTGGCGGCCTGGCCGGCGGCGTGGCCGCTTTCCTCGGGTTCACCCTGCCGTCGTTTCTGCTGATGGTGATGGTGGCTTTATACGCCACCCGTTTGCCCGGTCCCTGGCTGGCAGGGCTGGTCAGCGGTCTTAAGTGGTTGGCGGTGGTGGTGGTCGCCGACGCCGTGCTTACCCTGGGCGGCAAGTTCTGCCGCGACCGACTTACCCGGACCCTGGCGATCGCCACGGCAGCGATCCTTTGGTGGTTGCCGGGTATCGGCATACAGGTTCTCGCGCTAATGGTGGCGGCCTTGATCGGGCGGCGTTTTTTGGCGGCCGGCGAATCTGGCGCGGAATCCCGCGTTGAGGGCGGCCACGATGTTACCCGTGTTGGCTGGCCACCGCTGATCCTGTTCGCCGCGCTCTGGGGACTGCTATGGCTGTTGGGCGGAGAGGAGCTGCTCGGTCTGGCACGTGATTTCTACAGCGCCGGTGCACTGGTGTTTGGCGGTGGCCATGTGGTGCTGCCGTTGCTGGAAGGCTTTATCGGTGGGGGTATCAGTCAGGATTCATTCTTGACCGGTTACGCCACAGCCCAGGCGGTGCCCGGGCCGATGTTCTCGCTGGCCGCTTATCTGGGCGCGCAGTTGGCCCCGGCTTCGCCCTGGCTGGGCGCAGGTGTGGCTACCCTGGCGATTTTTCTGCCCGGCTTCTTGCTGGTGCTGGCGTTTGGCGATGTCTGGCGCACCTTGGCGATGCGGCCCGCCATGGCCGGGGCGGTGGCCGGCATCAACGCGGCGGTGGTAGGTCTGCTGCTGGCGGCGCTGTATCAGCCGGTGTTCCTGTCGGCGGTGGCCGGCCCCCGCGATCTGGCCCTGGTGGTGCTGGGGTTCCTGGCGCTGCTATCCGGGCGGGTGCTGTTGCTGGCTCTGGTGGTTGCCATGGCGGCCCTCGGGCTGATGTTGCACTAGGCTGACCCTTGTGGGAGCGGGCCTTTCGCGGGCGGGGCCCGCTCCCACAAACCGGGCTACGAAGCTCCGGGTCGGCGCTGAGACGGTGGCCCTTGCCTGAAGATCGGAACCGTGATTCAATCCTTTAAAGACTGGAACCAGGATTCCGATCATGGCGAACGCTGATGGCGTATAGAGAGACGGCGCAGGTAAAAGCGCGCAAGGCAGCGCAGCGCGAGACGCTGCTCCGCACCGCGGAGACGCTGGTGCGTGAGGGTGGCTTCGCGGCCATGACCATGCAGACGGTGGCGGATCGGGCCGGCGTGGGCGTGGGCACGTTGTACCGCTATTTCGACAACAAGGCGACGCTGGCGGCGGCGGTGTTCGCGGTCGCCACGCAGCGGGAAGTGGATGCGGTGGACCGGGCGCTGGCCGGTGGCGGTGACGCCGCTAGCCGCTTGGAGCGGGCGTTGCGATTGTTCGCCCGGCGTGCCCTGGCGGCGCCCCGGCTTGCCTGGGCGCTGATCGCCGAGCCGGTGGAACCGGAAGTGGACGCGGAGCGCCTGCGTTACCGCGCCGCCTATGCGGCGCTCTACCAACGGGTGTTGGATCAAGGCGTGGCCGCCGGCGAGTTGCCGCGCCAGTCCACGGCGCTGGCCGCCGCCGCGCTGGTGGGCGCCATTGCCGAGGCCCTGGTGGGGCCGCTGGCCGCGCCGCTCAATGACGCCGGCCTGGCGGACCATCTGGCGGCGTTCTGTTTGCGCGCGGTGGGCGTCGCCGATGCCGCTTCCGTGACGGCGTCAGGGCTTGGCGATACGGAGAGAGTGCTATGAGCAATCCGCTAAAAAAGCTGTTTTCCGGGGCCGCCGGTCTGCGCCGGGGTCTGTTGCTTTACGGGCCGTTTCTGGGCGCCGGCGTGCGCGTCGATGAACTCAGTGACGATTTTCGGCGGGTGCGCGTGTCCATGGGCATGCATTGGTATAACCGCAACTATGTGGGCACCCACTTCGGCGGCAGCCTGTACAGCATGACCGACCCGTTCTACATGCTGATGCTGATGAACAACCTGGGCCGCGATTACATCGTCTGGGACAAGGGCGCGCGGATTGATTTTTTGCGCCCGGGGACCGGCCGGGTGTTCGCCGAGTTCGAACTGACCCAGGCGATGATCGATGAGGTGAAGAAAGCCACCGCCGGTGGCGACAAGTATCTGCCCACCTGGGAGGTCACGGTGCGCGATGGCGCCGGAGAGGCCGTCGCCCGGGTGGAAAAAGTACTCTATGTGCGGCGCAAGGCCGAGAACGTATGGGAGAAAAACCATGAACGCTCAGAATGAATCACTCGATAACGGCGCTCTCGAAGTGGACGCCCTGGCCAACACCCATGAAGTGTTCAATCAGGCGACGCCCCTGCAGGACTACAATGCGTTCCGGGGCGACACCGCGCTATACCAGGCGGTGTTGCGCGAAGGCGGCGAGGGTGGTGTCGAAGAACTGGACCGTTATGGCCTGGCGACCACCCGCCCGGAGGTGATCGAATGGGGCTACCAGGCCAACGCCAATAAGCCCGAGTTCGAGTCCCACGATCGCTATGGACACCGTGTGGATCAGGTCAATTACCATCCGGCGTATCACAAGCTGATGGAGATGGCGACGCGCGAAGGGCTGCACAGCTCGCCCTGGACCGACCCGGGCCCCGGCGCGCAGGTGCTGCGCGCGGCCAAGTACTACATGCATGCCCAGGTGGAAGGCGGTCACGGTTGTCCGGTCACGATGACGTTCGCCGCGGTGCCCAGCCTGCGTCTTACGCCGTCGATCGCCGAGCGCTGGCTGCCCAAGGTTACCGCCCGTGGGTACGATTCCCGTAACGTCAGCCATAACGACAAACAGGCGCTGACCATCGGCATGGGCATGACCGAGAAGCAGGGCGGTTCCGATGTGCGCGCCAACACCACTCACGCCCACCCGGTCGGTGCCGCCGGCTCCGGTGAGCTGTATGAGTTGGTGGGTCACAAGTGGTTCATGTCCGCGCCAATGTGCGACGCTTTCCTGATGCTGGCTCAGTCCCCCGGTGGTTTGAGCTGTTTTTTGGTGCCCCGCTGGCGCGAGGACGGCAGCAAGAATCCGTTGCAGGTACAGCGCCTGAAAAACAAGGTCGGCAATGTCTCCAACGCGTCCTCGGAAGTTGAGTTGCGCGGTGCCCACGGCTGGATGGTGGGCGAAGAGGGCCGTGGCGTGCCGGCAATTATCGAAATGGTGGCGATGACCCGCTTTGATTGCATGATCGGCTCGTCCGGCGGTCAACGCCAGGTGGTGGCCCAGGCGGTGCATCATGCCGCCAACCGGGCGGCGTTCGGCGAAACCTTGCTGGACCAGCCGCTGATGCGCAACGTGATCGCCGATCTGCAACTGGAAGTGGAGGGCTCCGTGGCCATGACCATGCGCATGGCGCGGGCGCTGGATCACCTGGACGACGAGCACGAAAAACTGTTCACCCGGCTGGGCGCCGCCGTGGGCAAATATTGGATTTGTAAACGCACCCCGCATCACGCCTATGAAGCGATGGAGTGTCTCGGCGGCAACGGCGTGACTGAAAACTTTATTCTCGCCAGGCTCTACCGGGATGCGCCGATCAACGCGATCTGGGAGGGCTCCGGCAATGTCCAGGCATTGGATGTATTGCGTGCTATGAACAAGAGCCCGGCGGTGGTCGACGCCTGGTTCGAGGAACTGGCCGGCGCCCAAGGCAAGAACGCCACCCTGGACAACGCCATCAACGCGCTCAAGAAAGAGCTGGCCGATCCGGAGGAGATTCAGTTCCGGGCCCGTGATCTGGTGGACCGGATGGCGCTGACCATGCAGAGCGCGTTGCTGGTGAAGGCGGGCAATGCGTCGGTGCGCGAGGCGTTCATCGCCGCGCGGCTGGGCGGCGGCCACACCCGCAACTACGGCAGCCTGCCGCGCGGCCTGGACATCGACACCCTGATCCGGCGCGCCAATCCGCTGGAGGGGTGAAGAGCTTCAAGCTGCAGGCAGGCCTGGCTTGCAGCTAAAGCTTGAGCCGGCCCGCCACTTCGAACCACAGGGCACGGAAGGCCTGGGCGGCCGGCGTGTAGGGGGCGAATTCGCCCACCGGCGCGCGATGGTCGCCCATCTGTTCCACATGGGTGGAGTAGGGGATCCAGGTCTTGAGGGCGTTTTTCATCACCGCCGGGCGCTTGACCAGCATTTGCACATGCAGGTCCCGGCGCCGGTCCACCATGTTGAAAAACGGCACCACTTGCAGGTTTTTGATGTTCTTGCTGTCCAGCCAGTCGAGCACTTGTTCGAAGGCGCGCAGCGACAGATGAGTGGGAATCACCGGCACGAACAAATAGTCGGCGGCGGCGAAGACGCTTTCCGCCAGCGGGCTGAGGGTAGGCGGGCAGTCCAGCAACATTAATTCGTAGGATTCGCCGAACGGCGCGATCAGTTCCTTAAGGCGGTTCTTGCCGCCGCCGTTCTCCACCAGTTTAACGTCCGCGTTGCGCATGCTGATGTCGGCGGGTACCGCGTCCAGATGCGGCCAGCGGGTTTCCCGTTTCAAACGGCCCATGGGCTGCTTGCCCTTGAGCAGACTGCCGGCTTTGTAGCCCGGGTTGTCATCGTCCACGCCCAGATAAAAACTGGCGGCGCCTTGCGGGTCCAAATCCCAGAGCAGAGTGCGGTGTTTCCAGCGGGCCGCATGCCAGGCCATATTCACGGCCGTGGCGGTTTTACCCACCCCTCCTTTCAAATTGTAAAAGGCGATGGTCTTCATGGCATCCACGTTCCGGTTTCGACGTTCGGTCTTGGAGGCTAGCATGAAACGGTGGCGGGCTCACTGATGGGGCGCCCGGCTTGTGATCAGAGCGTCCAGCGGCTTTAATAGCCGAGCCGTATCGGCGTAACCGACAAACTTCTTAATGCGGAGATCGACCAGGGTGACTGTCGAGAAACGCTATCAGGTGTTCATCAGCACCACCTATCCGGACATGCAGTCCGCTCGCCAGGCATTGATGTTGCCGTTGCTGGATCTCGGCATGGCGCCCATGAGCATGGATCTGCATAGCGCTGAAACCAACAACCTGATGCCGGTAGTGCAACGCATGATCGACGATTGCGATTATTTCGTGATCTTGCTTGGTGGACGTTATGGCACGTTATCGCCATTGGGGTTGAGCTATACCCATCGCGAGTACATTTTCGCCGCCACCAAACGCAAGCCGGTAATTACCTTTATCCACGATCAACCTTTTAATCTGCCCGAGGAGGCCCGCGAGGACACCCGCGAGGGGCAGGGGCGCCGCGACGATTTCGCCCGGTTGCTGGAGAACAAAACGCTGGCCTATCGGTGGCGCGACGAGCGTGAGTTGAGTGATCAGGTGGCCAAGGTGATGCCGGACGTGATGCGCCAGCACCCCGCCGCCGGCTGGGTTAAAGCAGGCAGTGTGCACAGCGCCGCCGGCGATACCGTGGAGCGCCTGCAGCGCCGCGTCAGTGAGCTGGAAAAAGAGCGTGAGGAATTGCTCGGCGGCCAGCGTGCGCCGGCACGCAATTTGGCCCGCGGCAGTGACCGGGTGGCGCTGGATTATTCCTGTAATGTTTACGAAGGTGGCGACTGCAAGGTGGCGATGGCGTCCTGCGAACTGGACTGGAATCGTATTTTCGCCTGCGTGGCGCCGTTAATGCTCAATCCGGTGGCGGAACCGGTGATGCAAAAAGCACTGGAAGATTATATTGCCCGCAAGGCGCTGGACGACGTGCTATCGGATTTCGCCAAAGCGCACGCGGTGCGCAACGTGGTCCTCGCCGGCCATGCTTTTAATCAGGTTAAGGTACATCTGCGGGCGCTGGGCCTGATCAGCAAGACCTCGGACAACGACAGCCGTGGCATGCCGCTGTGGCGGCTCACCACGCAAGGCGATACCGCCATGAGCCAGGTGATGGCCCTCCGGCGGTAGGAGCGGGCCCTGCCCGCGAAAGGGCGCGCAGCGCCCGGCAGGATCCCAGAGACGCTGATTTTGCTGACGCTAGAGAGGCCTCTGGAATCCTGCCGGCAAGCTAAGCTTGCCTTTCGCTGGCTGGGCCCGCTCCCACAAGGCCCGCTCTCCCGGGTTTAAAGTCCCAGCTTCTGTTTCAGGAAATCGACGATGTCGTCTGCGGGGACTTCCTCGGTGTCGCCGCCGCGCCGGTTTTTATATTCCAGCACGCCGTTGTCCAGGCCCCGCTCGGCGACCAGCACGCGGTGGGGAATGCCGATCAACTCGGCGTCGCTGAACTTCACACCCACCCGTTCTTTTTCCCGGTCGTCGAACAGCACTTCGATGCCGGCGACGGTGAGGTCGGCGTAGAGTTGTTCGGCGAGTTCTTTTTCGCGCGGACTCTTCTTGATGTTGAGCGGGATCAGCGATACCTGGAAGGGCGCGATGGCTTCCGGCCAGACGATGCCGTTGTCATCGTGGTTCTGCTCGATGGCGGCGGCTACCACGCGGCTGACGCCGATGCCGTAGCAGCCCATGGGCATCACCACGGAGCGGCCGTTGTCGTCCAGAACGGTGGCGTTGAGCGCTTCGGAGTATTTGGTGCCGAGTTGGAAGATGTGGCCCACTTCAATGCCGCGCTTGATGGTCAGGGTGCCCTGTCCGTCCGGGCTGCGGTCGCCTTCCACCACGTTGCGCAGATCGGCTACTTCCGGCAGCGCCACGTCGCGTTCCCAGTTGATGTTGAAGTAGTGCTTACCGTCCTGGTTGGCGCCGGCGCCAAAGTCGCTCATCAGCGCCACGCTGCGGTCCGCCACGCAGGGAATCGACAGGCCAACCGGGCCCAGGGAGCCGGGGCCGGCGCCGACAGCGGTGCGGATTTCTTCCTCGGAGGCGAATTCCATAGGCACCGCCACTGCATCCAGTTTTTCCGCTTTGACGTCGTTCAGTTCGTGATCGCCGCGTACCAGCAGGGCCACCAAACCGCCCTCGCTGCCTTTTACTACCAGGGTTTTGATGGTCTTTTCGATGGGTAGATCGAACTGCTTCACCAACTGATCAATGGTGCGTGCGTCCGGCGTATCCACCAGCGCCATTTCGGCGCCGGGTGCCGCGCGTTCGCCGCCGGGCGCCACCGCTTCCGCCAGTTCCACGTTGGCGGCATAGCCGGACTGGTCGGAAAAGGCGATGTCGTCTTCGCCGGATTCGGCCAGCACATGGAATTCATGGCTTTCGGCACCGCCAATGGCGCCGGTGTCCGCTTCCACGGGCCGGTAGTCCAGGCCCAGGCGATCAAAGATGGCGCAGTAGGCGTTGTGCATCACTTGATAGGTGGCGGCCAGGGACTCCATGTCGGTGTGAAACGAATAGGCGTCTTTCATGGTGAATTCGCGGGCACGCATGATGCCGAAGCGCGGCCGGATTTCATCGCGGAACTTGGTCTGGATCTGGTAGAAGTTGATCGGCAATTGTTTGTAGCTGTGAATCTCGTTACGCACCAGGTCGGTGATCACTTCCTCGTGGGTGGGGCCCAGGCAGAAGCCGTTGTCATGCCGGTCGGTGAAGCGCAGCAGTTCCGGGCCGTAAGCGGGCGCCCGACCGGATTCTTCCCACAGATTCATGGGTTGCACCACCGGCATCAGTACTTCCTGGGCGCCGGCGCGATCCATCTCTTCGCGGATGATGCGTTCCACCTTGCGCAGTACGCGTAGCCCGGACGGCAGCCAGGTGTAAAGGCCGGAGGCCAGTTTGCGCACCATGCCGGCGCGCAGCATTAGCTGATGGCTGATCACCACCGCGTCCGCGGGGGTTTGTTTGACGGTGCCGAGCAGGTACTGGGAGGTACGCATGGGCGATTCTGATTCCCTTGTCGATAGGTGAAGGCCAAACGGACATTCTAGTCAAACGCGAGCGGCCGGGCCACAGGGGAGACACGAGCCGCAAGCTGCAAGCAGGCGGTGCTGGGGGAGAGGCCGTGCCGCTGGCGGGGCGCCAGCAAGTTGCAAGTTGAAAGGGCGGCTTGGCGGCCGCGATACAGGCTTCAGGATGCAGGGTTCAGGGGCGAGGGGGGTGCTACGGAGTGCTCAGTGGGAGCGGGCCCTGCCCGCGAAAGGCAAGCGAAGCTTGCCGGCGGGATACCAGAGGCTTTTCTAACAAGGCACCAACAGCGCCTCTGGAATCCTGCCGGGGCAACCTTTGCCGGGGCTTCACCCCTTTCGCGGGCAAGGCCCGCTCCCACAAGAGGCCCGACTGGTCGCCTAATCTTGTCCCTTTTTCAACTTGAAACTTGCAACTGTTCTTTGACCGGCACGGTCCGATCGCCACCCTCGCTGGCTTGCAGCTTGCAGCTTGCAGCTTGCAGCTTGCAGCTTGCAGCTTGCAGCTTGCAGCTTGCAGCTTGCAGCTTGCAGCTATATCTTCCGAGCGGTTTGTATCGGGAGCGATGAATGCTGACAGCGAGAGAAGTAGAAGAGTTGATCCGTGGCGGTTTGCCGGCGGCGGCGGATCAAGGCGTGGTGGTGGAATCCGTGGGTGAGAACCGGGCCCGGGTGCGCTACCGGTTTGCCGCGTCGATGATTCGGCCGGGCGGTACCGTCTCCGGGCCCACGTTGATGAGTCTCGCCGACGCGGCAATGTACGCGGCGATTCTGGCCAACCTGGACGGTCAGGAGATGGCCGTCACGCAGAACCTCAACATTAATTTTCTCAGCAAGCCCGGCCAGGCAGACCTGATCGGCGACGCTGAAATCATCCGCCTGGGCCGCCACTCCGCCGTGCTGGAAGTGCGTCTCTACAGCGAAGGCAGCGACGTAATGGTCGCCCACGTCACCGGCACTTATGCGATCCCGCGTCGTTGATCTCGGTAGGAGCGGGCCTCGCCCGCGAAAGGCCGGCTTCGCCGGCCGGCAGGATTCCAGAGACCTTTCTAACGGCAGCACAAACCACCCTCTCTGGCATCCTGCGGGGCAACCTTTGCCGGGAGGCTAAAGCCACCCTTTCGCGGGCAAGGCCCGCTCCTACAATTTATTCCAGTTCTTTTTCCCAGATCAGGTCGAGGCCTTGGGATTTGCTGCTGGATTGTGCTTCCAGGTGCAGTTGGCGGGTCAGGGTGTAGCGCAGCATCACGGTGGAGATGGCGTCGAACAGGCCGACTGCGTAGGTGAGGTAGAGCCGGTCGGAAATTTGTTTGCCGAGCATCAGGGCGGCGTCGGAGGTTTCCCAGTCGCTGCCAATGGATATTTCATCAAGGCCCAGCGTGTCGCCGATCTTGTCGGTGACGCCGCTGCCTTTCTGTAAGCCGTACAGAGCCAGAGCCTGGGCTACCTGGGCGGAGTCGCTTTGCGAGCCCCGGTTGAGGGAGCGGCCGGTGACCAGGTACGACATGGCTTCGCTTTCTTCCAGGCTGGGGTCGGAGAAGATGCGCGCGTCCGGCTCTTGCAGGGTGCCGGAGAGTTGCACGCCGACCACCATGTTTTCGCTGGGTATTTTGCGTACCGCACGGATATCCAGGCCGGGGTTGTCGGGCTGCCCCTGGAACAGCAGCCGGCCATTCTCGATCAGCAGGTTTTGGCCGTAGGCCCGGTAGCGGCCTTCGGTGATGATCAGCTCGCCGTTTAATTGCGCCGGTTCGCCGGGCTGCTGGCTAACGCGCAGCTCACCGGTGAGAGTGGCGCGCAGACCGAACCCTTCGAAGCGCACCTGATCGCCGAGGGTGACGGTGACGCCCATGGCGAAGGGCAGCGGCGTGGTGTCCTCGGCGCGGGCGTCCACCAGCACCTGATCCTCGCTGACGGTGACCGCGCTTTCCGGCAGCTCGCGGGGTTTCAGGTCGGCTTCCGGGACCTTCAGGGTGCCGCTGAGATCAAGGCCGTCGCCGTCGCCTTTCAGCGCCAGGTCCGGACTGACGTACACCTTGGCGTCGGCGCGGTCGGCCACGCGCAGGCGTTCACCGCGCGCCCACAGGTCCAGTGCCAGCGGCGAGCGTGTGGGTGTCCAGGTGCCGCCCAGGTTCAGGGTGCCGTTGCCGAACCGGGCCTGGCCGTCCAGGTCGAGCGTCCCGGAAGCGTCACCGGTTACCGCCAGGCGCACTGACTCGGCGGTGATGCCCAGGTCCGGCACGGTGGCACGCCCTTCGGTGAGTGCGATTTCACCTTTGATACGGGGCTGGGTGGGGATGCCGCCGAGATTGAGATCCCCCTGTACCCGGCCTTGCAGTTCGCCAACCCGGGGCAGCAGCGGGGCGAGATCGTCCAGGCGTGGGATGCTTAGTTGCAGACGGCCGTCCAGCGGCGCTTCCAGGTCCAGACCGCTTTCCACGCGGGCGTGCATTTCCCCCTGGTCGGTGACCACCAGATCCACTTGCTGTTTCAGGCGGCCGTTTTCCAGATTGCCGGTCAGGGCGGCCTGCTCGAAGGCCAGGGTGAGCGGTGTTTCGATGCCGATGAAGCGTGCCGAGGCGTCGTCCAGAGCCAGCGACCATTGGCCGCGCGGTTGCTGAACGGTACCGGCGAGTCGGGCGTCGGCGCGCAGCCGGCCGTCCAGGGCGATCTGGCCGCCAAGCCACGGATTGGCCAGAGCAAGGGGCAGGTCTTGGACATCCAGGCTGGCGTCAAGACGACCACCGGCTCCGTGTTCGCCGCTGGCACACAGGCGGCCCGGGTCGCTGCCGCTGTTGAGGCAAAGGGTGCCTAGAGCCTGACGGTCCGCGCCCAGGGTGAATGGCACCGGGTCGGCCAGCGCCCAGGTACCCAGTTGCTGTTCTTGCAGCCGCCATTCCAATAACCGGCCCGACCAGACCAGGTTGTCGTTGAGCCCGGCCTGCACAGCCAGCTCCGTGGCGGCACTGTCGTTATTGACGCTCAGGTTGAGCCGGTGGTCGCCACGCCGGCCTTGCAGGTCGAGACTGAGTTGTTCCACGCGGGCCTGGCCGTCCTGGCTCAGAGCGCTGCCCTGAAGCGCCAGCTCCATGGCTGCGTTGCCGGTGTTGAGATTGCTAAAGCGGGCATCCAGCGTGCTCAGGCGCCAGCCTTGGTAGCCCAGTGCCTCGCCGTGGGCCTGGCCGCTCAAGGTTGGCGTTTTCAGCGGGCCGCGCAAGCGCCAATCGGTCCGCAGCCGGCCCCGTGCCGGTGCATACCAGCGAGTCAGCCGCTCGATATCCAGCGTGCCGTCGAGGTTGAGATGCTCGCCGACCTGGCCCCGGGCACGGACCCGGTCAGCGCCCCAGCGGCCGTCGAGTGTTACCGCCAGGTCACCGGCGGCGCGCTGACGGGCGTGGCCTTTCAAGGTCACCGGGTCACCCTGAAGGGTGCCGGTGAGGGACAGTGGGTCCACGGTCAGGGCCCAGTCGTCGCCGCGCCAGTGGCCTCGGGTTTCGGCGTTCAGGGTCAGGTCGCCGGGCCAGTCCGGCGCCAGAGTGGCCGGGTCCAGGTGACGGCCGCGGGCGCTCAGGTCCCAGGCCAGGCCATCGCGGTAATCCAGGCTGCCATTGAGTGTCAGGCTCTGGCCGTCGTTTTTCAGGCTGAGGGTTTCCAGTTTCAGGCTTTCAAGGCCGGCCGCACCGGCGAGCGTCAGGGCCAGGGGCCGGCCGTCGGCGGTGACCGTGGTGTCGCCTTCCACTCGTACTTGCTCCAGGGTGCCACGGCTGGTCAAGGTGCCTTCGCCCAGCGTGACCGGCACCGGCGTTTCCACGGGCAGCGGTTGCGCCGGCCAGCGGTGGGTCAGATCCAGGTGCACCTGACCGTCCCGGTAGCCGAGCGTGCCTTCCGAGAGCAATTCCGCCGGGGCGGACAGGCTGTGCGTTACGCGCAACGTTCGCGGGGTACCGTTGAGTGCCAGCCGGCCCATGACCTTTGGGACCGTCGCCGGGGCGGCGGGTCGTTGCCAGTCCAGTTCGCCGCGCAGTGCATAGGGCGCCGACAGTTCTCCGCTGAGGTTGGCGCGCAGGCGGGTGTCGGCTACGGTGAGCGCCACGCGCGGCAGGTTCAGTTTGCGCCAGGCGGCCAGTTCCCGGGCTTCGATCCGGTCCACGTGCAACGGTGAGTCGCCGGCCAGCGTAAAGCGCTTCACCGATAAAACCTCAATGCGCACCCCCAATGGCAGGGCCAGGCTATCGGGCAGCGCGAAGGGCGCCGCGTCCGGCGGCGCTGGTTCGCCGGCGGGCAGCGTCAGGCTGATCTGGCCGGCGTGCAGTTGGTCAATCACCAGCCAGCCGCCGAGCAGTTCCCACGGGGCCAGGTCGAGGCGCAGGTCGTGCACAGACACCGCCAGGGTTTGAGCCGCTTCCCCCTGGCGGTAACTCAGATGTTCAACGGTGACGCCGGTGAGCAGGTTGCCCTGCCAATGGTCGGTGCTCAGTTCGCCGGGCAGGTAGGGGCCGGCACGGTCCAGCAGCCAGAGGTTGCCGGCGCGGGTGCCGAGCAGGGCCAGCACGGCGCCGATCAACAGCAACGGGATCAGCAGCAAGCCGATCAGCAGCGCGCGCTTCACAAATCCGGCCCCATGCTTAAGTGCAGCCGCCATTCACGGCCTTCTTCGACACCGCGGGCGAAGTCCACGCGTATCGGCCCCAGTGGTGAGCGCCAGCGCACGCCGAAGCCGGCGCTGCGGCGGATTTCATAATCGTTGAAACTATTGAAGGCGTTACCGGCGTCGGTGAAAACGGCGACACTCCATTGCTTGCTCACCGGGTAGTCGTACTCCAGGCTGCCGACCAACAGATGGCGCCCGCCGATTACCTCGCCGTCATTGTCCCGGGGCCCCAGGGACTCATAGGCGAAGCCACGCACACTGGAATCGCCGCCGGCGAAGAAGCGGATCGAGGCGGGCAGTTCGGTGACGTCGGACACTTCGGTGTAGCCCACCTCGCCACGGGTAATAATGCGGCCTTTGAACAACGGCAGAATCAGTTTTCCCCAGCCGTCGAACTGAGTGAACGACGCCGAGGAGGCCAGGGACTCGTGGGCGCCTCTGACCTTGCCGCCCAGACGCCAGCCGAAGCGCGGATAGATCGGGTCGTCGTACTTTACGCGGCTGAGTTGAAAGCCCGGGATCACCAGTTCCACTTGATCGAGCTGGTCGGCGACGGTGTAGGTTTCGCGCAGGTATTCCAGGGAAGTGGTGGCGACCCAATTCGATTTCAGTTTGATGATGTGATCGGCGCTGGTGCTGAAGATTTCGCTTTCGCTGGTATCGGTGTCTTCGTTCACGTAGCGCGTGCGCAGTTCGATTTTTTCGTTGATCGGGTCGCTCAGCGGAATGGTGTACCCGGCGCCGACGCCCTGGCGCACGCTGGAGATTTCGGTCTCTATCCGTGCGGTGTGGCCGGCGGCGTTGACGCGGCGGTTTTCCACCCCCAGCCGCAGCCGGGGGCCGGTGTCGGTGCTGATACCGATGCCGGTCAGCAGCGCCCATTCATTGCGCGGGTTGAAATGGATGCTGACGTCGATGGTGTGGCTGTCGGCGTCCGGTTCGCCCCGGTCCAGGCGTACCGCGCTGAAGTAGCCGGCGCCCAGATAGGCTTGCTGGGTGCTGAGCAACTTGTCGTTGCTGAACGGTTCGCCGCTTTCGAACTGCAGATAGGCACGGCGCAGAGGCTCGTTGATCTGCTCGTCGCCGGTCAGGGTGATGTTGCCGAAGCGGTAGCGCGGGCCGCTGTTCACTTCCAGGATCACCCGCGCTTCGCGGCGGTCCCGGTCCACCTCCAGGCGGTGGCGGGTGAGAGTGCCTTCGGCGTAGCCGTGGTTGATCAGTAATTGCTGCAATGACTGCTTAAGTTTGCGGTAGCGGTTGTGACGCAGACGGTCGCCTTCTTTCAGGCCGGCGGCGCGAATCGCGCGCTGGAAGGCTGGATCTTCGGCGGCGTCACCGTTGAGGCGGATGTCCAGCACGCTGATGCGGGTGGGCGGCCCCGGGTCCACGGTCAGTGTCAGGTCGAAACAGTGGTCGTCGGTGGCCGGCGACCATTGCGGGTCCAGGCGTGGCTGGTAGAACCCCAGGGCTTGCAGGGCGGCGCGGCTGTTGTCACGTAACTGGCGCTGAATCAACGCTTTTTGGCCGGGACCGGGGCGGCATGGGTAACGGCCCAGGTCAATCAGGGTGCGCAGGTTGGCTTCCACACCATCCGGCCATTCCACGCCCTCGGCGGGTTTCAGGATCAGTTCCGGCACTGGGTCGGCGGCGGCCGGGGTCGGCACGGCGATCACCGCGAGCACGGCGAGGATGGCCAGGGCTGGGACATGGTAACTGCTGCTCATCGACCGCCTTTATGATTCCCGGTCCGTGGTGAGCCGGTGATGGATGAGTAAGACATCGCATTGTCGTCAACCTGGCGCGCGGGGGGAAGGGTTTCCGTGCGCGCTATGTAAAAGGCTAGCGGTCGCGCGAGAAGTGGCTGGGGCTGGGTCGTTTCTTCAAACGCCGCTGCAACGTGCGGCGGTGAATGCCGAGTGCCTCGGCCGCTTGGGATATATTGCCGTGATGGGCGTCAAGAACCCGTTGAATGTGTTCCCACTCCAGCCGTTGCAACGACGGTGGCGCGTCGGGCAGGTCGCCGGGGTCGTCGGTGTCGCGGCCCAGGGCATCGAGTATCTCGCCGGCATTGGCCGGTTTGGTGAGGTAGTTGTGGGCACCGCGCCGGGTGGCCGCCACGGCCGCCGGGATGCTGCCGTAGCCGGTGAGCACGATCACCCGACAGGCGGAGAAACGGGCCAGCAACGGCTGTATCAGATCCAGCCCGTTGTCGGCGCCCAGGTTTTGATCCAGCACCGCCGCGTCCAGATTCTCAAGGGTGGATAAGAGACGCCGTGCCTGTTGCAGATTCTCGGCGTGATACACCTGGATACCGTGGCGGTGCAGTGCGCGCCGGGTCTGATCGGCGAGCAGGGCATCGTCTTCCAGCAACAACAGTGATTCAGGCGTCATGCTCGCTCCATTCAATGCGTGCCTGGCTCCACTGACGTTCGAAACGCAACGTCAGGGTGGCGCCGAGCGCCGCCAGGGTGCTTTCCACCAGGGCCAGCCCCACGCCCAGTCCTTCATTGTCACGCCGCTCCGGATGGTCGGGGCCGTCGTCGCTCACTTGCAGCACCCAGAACTGACGCCCCTGACCGCCGCGTGGCCCGGCGTGCAGACGCAGGTCAAGCCGTTCGGCACCGGCGTCGATGGCGTTGTAGCCCAGGTTGGCGAGGACCCGGAACCAGGCACCGCCGTCGCTGAAGTGGTGGCTTTCGGGACCGCTCACCGTCAGCGTCAGGGTCGGGTGCAAATGGCGCAAGTGGCGGCGCACCTGCTCCGTCAGTGCCTGGTAGTCAGGCCGGTCCGAGACGCCGTCCGAGTCGGCGTTGCGCAAGCGGGCGGCGATTCGCCGGGCGAGGGCTTCAATCTGCGCCAGGTCGTCGCGGGTGGTTTGCGGCAGTCCAGGCTCCCGGGCGGCGTTATCGGCCAGCATCACCAAACTGCTGAGCGGTGTGTTCAGTTCGTGGGCCTGATGGGCCAGGGTGGCCGCCACCTGATAAAGCCGTTCACGGCGACCGGCCAGTTCCAGCAGCCGCTCCTGTTGTCGTTGTTGCTGGCGGGCCAGGCTTTGGATTACCTGCCCTAGGCCCGTGAGCAGCAGCGCCAGGGCAATGAATACCACGCCCATGCCCAGGCCGTGGGTGTGGCTCAGTTCCCGGGTCAGAGCGTGCAGGGTGGAATGGGGCGCCGGGGTGCTATGCCACAGGGCGGTGAGCAGATAGCCGCCCAGGGTCAGCGCCAGCATCAGGGCGGCGGCGGCGCGCCCCAGTGTCAGCGCGCCGAGCAGCAGCGGCACCAGAAGATAAAACGACAACGGGTTGCCGGCGCCGCCGAGTTGTTGCAGCAGGCCGACGAAAATCACCACGTCGAGAATCAGCTCCAGGGCCAGCAGGCGCTGTTGCGGGCGCGCGTTGAGGCTGGCCAGTGCGACCACGTTGGGCAGCAGTAATGCCGCCAGCCACAGCAGCGGTTCCAGCGTCGAGGGCGTGCGCGCCAGTTGCTGAAGGAACAGCAGGGCCAGCGCCAGGCTCACCACCAGCACGCTGCGCAGGCCGATCAGGCGGCGGCGCCAGACACGATGGAGAGACTGGCGGGAATCGGAATGGAGGGCGAACGTCATGGGCGCGGATTGTACTCCCTGCCGGAGCGTGGCGGCAGGTGGCGTTTTGCCGCGTTGTTCAGGGGGCCCGGCGGGCGCTGCCCTGAAGTAATTCCGCCATTGGGCCGGGCAACTTACGGTGCCGGAAAATGTGCGTGTCGCTGAGGTCGAAACCGGCGTCACGCAAGGTCTCCGGGGTGGTCCGGGTGAGGTGACAGCCACAGGCCAGGTGGTGCCAAAGCGGGTCCAGACGCTGCTGCCAGCGCCGCATGCGCGGCTGGCCGCTGGCAATGTGTTCGAGCAGCAGCAGGCGACCGCCGGGGGCCAGCACCCGGTGTATTTCCCGGCAGGCCAGGTCCGGTTCGGGGATCGTGCACAGCACCAGACAGGCGATCACGGTGTCGAAATGGCCGTCCGGGTAGGGCAGCCGGCGCGCGTCGCCCTGGAGCAGGTGCAGAGGCTGGCGGACCCGATTTCGCGATGCGTGCTCGCGGGCCAGATGCAGCATTGCCGCTTCCGGCTCCAGGCCGTGAATTTCGATGACCGCGTCACCGTACAGGGTCAGGTTGGCGCCGGTGCCGATGCCCAGCTCCAGAACGCGGCCGCTGGCGTCTTGCAGCAGGCGCTGACGGTCCCGGTAGAGCGGGCGCGTGGCCCAGTCCAGTAGTTTTGGAAACAGACGGTCCTGGTACCAGCGCATGGCGGCTCCTCTCTTTTGCCGCGGCGGCTATTGCCGCTCGGGCAGTACGTAGTCGTCCGGATTTTCCAGCATGTCGGTGGTCAGTGGGCCGGAGATCACGCTGGTCAGGTTGCGGTCGGTGTGCTTGCTGAACGTCCGCCGCGCTTTCTCGAACAGACGGAAGCTGCGGAAATTAAGCGCGTACAAACGCACTTCGCGCAGCCGCTGGTACGAGTACATCACGTCCAGCGCGTCCATGGAGAACTGCGGTTTGAGTTGCATGGCGGTTTCCAGATGGCTGATCGCTTCGTTGAGATCCCGCTTGCGGTTCATGTAGATCAGCGCGTTGGCGTATTCATAGTGCACGATGGGAATGTCGGGCGCCAATCGGAGCGCTTCATCGAAGGAATCCTGCACCGTGGTGGTCCGCGCGCCATAGGTCATGCGGCCGGTGAATTTACCCACCCGGCGCATAATGCCGGCGTCGACGCCGGCCAGGAAGGCGTGGCCGAGTGGGTGGTCGGGCATGATTTCCAGTACCCGCTCCGCGTTGTTTTTGATCTTACTGATGTAGCGGCGCGCGACGATGATCGGCACCGGGGATTCCTCGGCGATGCGCGCGATGGCATAGGCGTAACCCAGCCGGACCACGGCCACCACCGGTTCCATTTCCGGATCGTCCTCGGCGGGTTCCATCAGGTCGAAGTAGCGCTCGGTGCGGTTGGCCATGTCCTGCAGCATCATGTATTTGACGCTTTGCCGGTCGGCCAGATAGATGGCGTAAAGCAGTTGCGCGAACAGCGCCGGAATCTCGCCGATGGGGCCCAGCTCCAGCCCCAGGCGGCGGGCGGTCTGGAAGTTGCCGGCGAAGAAATGCCGCCACACGTTCACATAGCGGCGCTCCAGGGCCTGGAAATCGCCGTCGAAGTCTTCCAGGCCGTCACGCAGGAACGGGTACTTCTCGAACTGGCGGCGCAGGTAGTCCGCCGACGGGTAGGGCATGCGCAGACCGCGCATCAGGTAGTCCCATTTGGCGCGGATCTCGGCGTCGGTGTAGGTGAAGTAGGCGCGGTTGTACGGGACCTCGTTCCAGGATTCGATGAAGATGCGTTCATCCACCGGGATGTTCTCCATCGCCAGCTCTTCCTGGGTGACCTGGTCTTCTTCGTCGATCAACAGGGCCGGGTCGATGTCCGGGGTTTCCTGGGCCTGCAGGTTCAGGCTGGTCAGACACAATACAACCAAGAGAGGCCAGCACCATACAGCGCGGCCGCTATGAAGTTCCGTTTTCATGAGTGTGCTCTTCTTTTTTTCTGGACGTTTTTTAGTTCGGACAGTGGCAAAAAATAAAGCCGAACCTTGCCATGGGAAGAGCACACTGAACAAGAATTCACCAGCCAGGACGGCGTGGCTCTGCGGTCAGTCGGGTGCCGCTCGAAAAGCTATCAGGGCACTCTAAGGGGGCAGAAGCGGTTCAGCCGCCGGCTTTCTCGAGGATCGCCACGAACGGTTCGCTTTTGCCGTGTCCGCGAACGATTTCCAGCAACGTGCGGCCCTGGTCGTCGGTGGCGCGGATATCGCGGTTCTGGTCCTGAAAGAACGCCACGAAGCGTTCGAAATCCTCGACACGCAGGGCGCGGTAGGCCTTGAGCAGCACATGGAAGTCCGGGTTTTCGCCCTCTTCGGGGGGGAAATCCAGGAACAACTTGATTTGCTCGTCGGTCATCGGTTCGCCGACCACCTTCTGCTTGTCTTTACGCTCTGCCATTCACCATCTCCGAGGTTGTCGTCGTGCGCGTGTCGGGCGCGGCGTGCACCGGGCCTGTTTACAGGGGAGGGGATTATAGAGCTTAACGGCGTTGCGAATAACCCCGGCGGGGGCGGGCACGGGCGGGGAAGTTCCCCGGGCCGGCGCCCGCGCCGACCCGGAGGGGTGGGACGCGGACTTACTGAGCCATGTCCTTGAGTTTTTTCAGGGGCCGGACCTTGACCATGGTGCGGGCCGGTTTGGCGGCGAAGGTGGTTTCCTGGCCGGTGAACGGGTTGATGCCCTTGCGCGCCTTGGTGGCGGGTTTCTTCTGGGTCACTGCCTTGAACAGACCGGGCAGGGTGAACTGGCCGGCGCCACGTTTCTTGAGATGACCTTCCATGATATCGGTCAGCTCGTCGAACACGCCGTTAACGTCTTTCTTGGTGAGACCGGTGGAATCGCTGATTTGCGCGATGATCTGGGCTTTGGTCATCGGATCGGCGATCGCCTTGACCCGACGCGTGGTGGTTGCCGTGGCGGCCTTCTTTGCCGCTTTTTTCTTTGCAGCCATAGGATTGCTTACCCCTTTAGTGGATGACTTCCTGGAAAAAGAATCTTCGTGTCCGTGTCAGGGCACCCCCTGTACTGCGCCTCGGGGGTACGACTGATACAGTGCGCATCCAGTTATATGCCATGGATATGCGCTGTACAAGGCGTCCGGGGCCTATTTTTTGCGTGTTTTGGTGCCTGATCGTCGTTCCGGGGTGTGTGTCCGCCAAGGGTTAGCAGGCCCAACCCCGAATCGCTATACTAGGCCGCCTTTTCAGCCACCCAGGCCGTCCCGACGGCGGCTTCATCGGATTCAGGAACGGACAGAACACATGCGAAGCCATTATTG
>Ga0206123_10001016_pt1 | contig 27005 bp, 38 predicted proteins | sample Helgoland_Spring_2_FD_160086 | JGI IMG/M metagenome (GOLD analysis project Ga0206123, IMG submission 160086) | Pelagic subsurface seawater microbial communities from Kabeltonne, Helgoland, North Sea - Helgoland_Spring_Bloom_20160316_1 | ecosystem: Environmental > Aquatic > Marine > Epipelagic ...
TCAAACTTAGAAGTTTGTTATAGAACAGAAAGCTGTTGGTTTATAGACCACAAAGCCCATTCTCATGGTTAATCTGATAGCTAGTTGATTCTTCGCAAAGAAGTCACTATGGCTGTCAGATATAGCTAGGTCTACACCTTGCTTCATGACAATTTGAGCAGCATCGCCACCACCGAATTTACCGACTAATGCGGTACCTTCTGCGATTGCTGTGCTTGGAACTACTTTAAGACCCCAGAGTCTTGCAGCAACGTCTCCACCAAAGCCACCAGCGGCGACTATTAATGGGTTTTTGCTTGCATAACCAGCTGAGGATGTTCCTGCTTGGTCTGTTACTGCTGTAACGATTTGATACCAGTCACTTGGGTGCATAACAACTGCATCAGGCTCTACGAAAGAGTCTTTTCTGATTTCAGTAATTGCTTGATACACTTGTCCAAGTCTGTTTAACTCTCCACTGAATGCAGAGTAGTCAAATGTGTTAATACCAGATTTTGATAATACACCAGTCAAGTTTGGAGCGGAACCATTACCGTTTAGTAATTGGTTGTCCATTCTTAATCTCATCATTGTGGTGAGACGTGAATTAACATAACCTTGGATACCAGAAACGTCAGCCAACAATTCATCAGTTACAGGTAAGAAAGTAGCAATCTTGCGAATGCTTTCTGTTCTCTCTGTAAATGCCAATGCACCTTCGTTTGCAGAGGAGATGTCTCCTGCTTCTGCAATTTCACCTGCATTGTTTGTGAATGTTGTCTCTTCGAGATATACAAAAGCATTTTGGTCTGTTTGAATTTGGTCAAACAATCCAATTATTGCATTTGGGTCTCTTAGAGCGGTCTCTAATATTCCAGGTGCTCTTAATGACTCTGGTGGATAACCTGTGGTATTTAATGTTGTTTTAAATTCTGCTTGAGAATCTACGCCTTTAACACCATTGCTCATGTATTTTGCATAAGCATCAGTGTTTGTGAATTGCTCACCTATTGTTTTAACGCCAGCTGGAGCTTCTTCGGCTACAGGAAGTTCATTAACAACTTCGTTGCTAACTTCCATAGCTTTTTCATTAGCAGCTTTAGATTCTTCAATCTTTAGCTCGTCTAATGAACCAGCAAGTTCCTCATTAAGACCTTTAATTTTTTCTTTTTGGTCATGAGAGTACTTGCCTTCTTCAGCTGGAGCATCAAATACAGATTTAAGTTCTTCACGTGACTTAGCGATATTTTCTCTAAGCTCTTCTACTTTACTCACTGTAATTATCTCCTATTAGATATTCTTATACTTGTTCGTCGTCAGAAGCCTCAGCAACAACAGCATCAGCTATTAGTCTTTGAGATTCTGCCCACACTTCTTCATCAAGGTCTTCAGACTCAACTGAATCAGTGTTATCTTCTGGAGTGTCTTCAGCAATCTCAGCTTCAACTTCTGGTTCAGCAGTAGGTTCCTCTACTACTTCTTCTTCTGTCTCTGGCTCTGCTTCAACAACGTCAGTTGAGTTATTTGCTTCATCAACAAATTCTTCAACTTCTTCAGATTGTTCTTCTTCTAAGTCAAGTTCTAAAGCACCTTCGGTTCCGACATTATCAATAAATTGGTCCAATTCGGTCCAAGCTTCTTGTAAGTCGTCCTGAACTGTCCTGAGTGCTTCAGTAGCCTTAACGCCTATTTTCCTTCCATCTTTGGCACGTAACATCGCAATGGCGTTAGTTCGTGTCATCAAGTCTTTCAACGCAGCAAGCACGTCTTTGACTTCTTCTGAAAAAGGTTTTCCTTTTTCTGAAACTTCTTCATCATCAGACTTTTTCATATCTTTGGCACATTTACCAGTTTTGTTATAGTCACAATGTCCATAACTTTTTTCATCTGATGGATTATCTACTAGAGGTGTTGAACAGTTGCAATCGCAACCTGATTTCTCTTCTTCAACTTCTTCCTCTGATTCTTCGTTTTCTAAAAATGTAGAATGTCCAAGTACACCTTTTTCAGAAGCCATTTCTTCTAATAGTTCTTTATTAGATTTAATAGCCATTGTGTATGTATCTTGATTAGCACCTACTAGAACAGGAGATACCTCATAGACTGATAAGTCTTTTAAGTATCTTGCGTCAACATCCGTATCACCGCTCTTGAATTTACCTCTTTCTGAATCGTTAACTCTGTAACCAAAAGACCATTGTTGCAGGTCTCCCATAGCTTTAACTAAATTGTATGCTTCTTTACCAGATTCTGTGTCCATGAAAAATTCACCTTCAAAAGTAGCTTTATCGCCATCTTGTTTGATTGCACCTTTTCCAATTGGCATATCCCATTTATGAGCCCATACCATTGGAACTGAACCTGATTTAAATCCTGATTTTATAGCTTCTGGGACTACTACGTCTCCGTCACTATCTAATGTATTGAAAACTGAGAATACAGCAGAAACTTTACCTTCACCGTCCGCTTTAAATTCTAAGTCGATATTTTTAATTTCACTCACGAGTGTATCTCCTATATAAACTGTTAACAGATTTATTTAGGTGCATATATTAATAAATATAACAAATAGTTAAGAAGTGCGTGGTATTATTTAGTAATGTCTTTAATAACTGTCAACTTAGAGATAGGCATAGTAACTTTTCTATCAGTCTTCTTATGGCTACCATCTTCCATTATTGCCCAAACTAACATAGTAGCTTCTGAGTCTTTTCCATTGACACTTGTTACGACACCATGAACTGTTGAAGGTGGGTCGGGGTCCTTATTGATTGACCAACTTACAGATTGTCCTACACGAACAGAACTTGCTTTTGATTCATCATTGCCCTTTTTAGATGAGAGTGGGTGTGATGAAGGAAGTAAATCCTGGTCATAAGGTTTTCTTTTAAATCTTCCAGTTCTCAATGCATGAAGGAACCCGTTAACTCTGGCTACGCCCCACTGGTCGGCAGATGTAACATTACCTCTAACTGAACCAGGGCTTGTACGATAAGCACCTACACCTCTACGAAACACAGAAATTAATGTTCTAAGATTAGCTTTGTGTTTTGGATTTTTTGAGTTGTGTTCTTCAACTTTATTACTTAGTGTTTTTCTGATTCTAGCTGATACTGCTTTAGCAGCATTTTCATCAGCAATTTTATTAGCAAGTTCATAGGCTTCTTTTCGCCTTTCACGTACTACTTTTTTTTGGTCAGAAATAACTTTTTTCATAGCAGGAACACCCATGTTAAGAACACCACCCCATTTAATAGCGGCAACAACACCAGCTAATCTGTTGTTGTTTTGATGTCTTCCCATAAAACGTTCTCTTCTACGTACCCAGTTAAGTACTGATTCACTTCTATCACCAGATTGGTATTTACCCCATCTGTTAAAAGCATCATTACCTGTAAATGAGGTAGGAGGATTTCCTCCATTTCCACCTCGTCTCCATATTTCTGGGTAATTCTCTTTTAGGTTTTTTGCATAACCATAAGGAAACATTTTATATTTTGAATTTGATATTCTTACAAGTTTATCGTCACCAGGACTTGGAAAGTTAGTTCTGTCTTTTTTAGGTTTTTCGTTTTTAATATTTTCTGGTTCCATTTCAAAGATTTGTTCCATAACTACTTCAGCTTCTTCTGTAGAAACCTTTAATTCTTCTATAATACCATCTATAAAAGATTTTTTAGTATTTTCAAAACTCTCATGAGAATTACAAGGCATGTAATAAGTTATACCTTCTATTTTATGAGTATGAGAACCTTCACAACCCATTTGTATTGCTCTTTCTTCAGCAGCTTCTCTAGTAGTAAACATGTCCATGTTTCTTGAAGGTGTCGTAGCAATAGTTTGTCTTGTTGTCTCTGGTGCGGCATCTACACTATCCATTTTGGAATCAAATATTTGTCTTAACATTTTAGCTTCGTAACTTGCTTCTGATGAAGCAGCTTCTAACTTTGGTTCCTCGTCTGGTTCTTCTTTTGGTTCTTCTACTATTGGTTCAGAGCCATCAGCAGGTACTTGTAACATGTTTAATGGTCGTAAATATACTTCGTGCTTATCATCGACATCCAAACCAACTACTTTTCTAGCTTCACCGATTGTTATCCAACCACCTGAAACACCCATGTTTACTCTTTTATAAAGAGCATCCATGTCAGTTTGTAAGGCACGTACATTCATAACGTCATAATCACACATTAAACTTGAGTCATTAAAATCTGGTATTAATAATTGATGTGTTAATTCATTAGCAACTGTTTTCCATAAAGGAACTAGTTTTTGTTCTGTAAAAAATTCTCTAAGTTCAGCAGTATTGTTGTAAGTAGCTGCGTCCAAACCAGCTCCGAGTCCAGCAAGAATTGCTGGTACACCTAAAACAGCAGAAACTCTTTCTTCTGGTAGTCTTCTAAGTTCTTGTAATTTCATTTGGTCTGGTGAAAAAGAAACAACTTCTACAGCCATTGAACCAGATAAAACCATTGGAGAACCTCTATTAGCTCCACCAAACTTTTGTTTGTATGATTGAGCAATAGCTTCTGCTTCTTCTCTAGTAGGACCACCCATTGCATCATTTCTAGGAGATAATACAACACCTGGAACTGCTAAATTAGTTAACAACGCAGATGCATACTGACCAGCAGCTTCATCACCAATTAATTCTCTTAAGATAGATTTGAGAGGAGCATGACCTCGTCTGTGGTCATTTGGGTCTATTCCCTGTCTAATATGAATAACATCTTCGTTTTTTATTTTCATAGGCTCACCAGAACTAGAACCGTGAGCAAAATATTCATAATGAGTAATTAGTTTACTTTCATTACCCCTAACAGATACAAGCTCAGGCATTAATGGAACTAATCCAACTACCTTACCTTGACTGTTTCTATTTTTATAAATAAAAGCATCACCATGAGCACTTATTGAAATAACTATGTAATGAGATAAAAGACTTGCAGACATAAATTCATTTGGTCTTCTGTATAGTTCAGTAACAGGATGTTTATAATCTACTTCTCTATCACCAAACTTCTGGTCTCTTTTAACAACTTGTAGCATTGGTTCAGCAAATGAAGTTGCAAGAACGTTTAGACAGGCGACAACTGCAGAGTTACCTGTACCGTCACCTATCTCTTTTAAATCTGCTGTTTCCCAAAAACCAGCACTTGAATTGTAACCAAAAATTGATGAATCTCTACTGCTAGATATACTTTGATTGTAACCAGCCATTTTACGAAGTGAAGCTTCGCTTGGTTTATTTAAGTATTCTGTTGCTCTTTGTAAAAAACTTTTATCTTCTGCCATTTAATATGCTACCCAGCTTCTCCTCTGTACTAGGCTTTGTGCTCCTAATACTAATGCGTCGACAATATCATCATGTCGACCAACGGGAAAGGTCATTAATTCTCTCTCTAGTTCTTCTAACCACGATGCATTACGACGAAATAGCACATCGCCTGACTCCATCCTAGCTGATAAAGGCAAAGCCTGTGTTATTTTATCTTTAGAAGTGTCCATTTCTCTAACTCTCATTCCAGTTCGTTGTGCTAGCTGTGTAAAGTTTTTTGTAAAGTTTTGTTTTTCCATACATACATGAGCCCACTTGTATTTATTATATAACTGTTGAATAGTTGGAACAATATCTGGACCTTCTATTTTTACTCTTACCATATCTTCAACAAACAATTTCATGTCTGGTGAAATAGCACAAGACAAAATTACTGTATAGTCTGATTCTGTTTTAGTAGTAACAGCTAAGTCAGCAGTTCCAAAGTGAACCATTTCTGCTGGATTCCATTGAGAGCCACCACCAATATATAATCTATCTTTTATGTCAAAGTATGTCATCCATTCTGGTTTTAACATTCCTTGACCAGCATCAACAAACTCTGCTAAATATTCTTGAGCAAAAACAATAGAACCTACTTCATCTTTAGCAGAATCAATTTCATCATTATCTATCATAGGATTGTCGTATGTAGAAAATCTAAATCTTTCCCAATTAGGTGCTTTCTCAGCAGTTGTCCATAAATCGTAAAACCAATTATCCATACCCATTGGAGTGCTAATAAATAAAGCAGAACCTTTTCTTTCAGTAAGAGTAGGTCTTAATACTTCTTGCCAAACATCTGGCTTAATAAAAGCAGCTTCGTCCATTACTAAAAAGTCTAAACCTTCACCCCTTAATCTTTGAGGGTTATCAGCAGACTTACATGATATAGAGCCACCATTAGGAAAAATAACTTCCATGTTTGCTAAAGAAACTTTTGGTCTAATTTCTTCTGGAAAAGAATAAGCAGCATTTTCTAATGCTCTCCAACCTACTCTAGCAATTGCAAATGTAGGAGCTACCCACCATGCTCTACCACCATTTAAAGCTCTTTCCATACACATGTGGATTCCAAGTCTTGTTTTACCAAAACGTCTACCAGCACAAAGTATTTTCCACCTTGAATCTGAACTAGCTACTTCTTTTTGATTGTCATGAAGTCCTGGAAGTTCTGGTACGTATACAGGCATTTTATGGTTTAAATTTATATTTCATATTAAGGTAGCCAATTAACAATTCTCTATAAGCTCTTTTACTACCTTTAGTATCTCTACCATCATAAATATCGTGATGATATTTACATAGTATGCAAACATTATCTAAATCATATTTCTTATCTGCACTTCTTCCACCCATTCCTATATCGAGTATATGTGCAAGTTCTAACCATTGTTTACTACCACAGTCTTCCCATTCACATGCATATTTAGCTCTTTGTAAAGCTTGTTGTCTTATTTTAGATAAACCACCTTCAGGTTTTACTGCATTTTTCTTTTTACCTACACCACCACGCATACCTTTACCTTTTGTACGCATTTTAAATTCTTTGTGAGTTTCTTTATCGGGGTCCCAGAACTCATAGTTGTCTACCATCTAAATTTCCTTTTCTTAGCTTTTTGATACTTCTGATAAGAAGTAGTTGTTAAATCACTTGGGTCTTTTTCCCATTCTACATCAACTGGAGTTTCAAACATGACATTACGAGAAATTTGTCTTTGAGTAGGACTTTCACATTTGGGACAATTTATTTTAGGTTCTTCTTTTATTCCGTAAGTAACTTCAAATAAAAATTCGCAAATATCCTTTATACATTTGTGTTCATATCTAGGCATACCAATTAGGATAATTCAGTAGGGTCGTACATGCTGTATTTAACAGTGATTTCTTCTCCAGATTCAATGTCTCTTAAAAAATATAAATATCTTACTCTTTGGACTTCTACAATTTTTGCATTAGGTTCTTCACTATGATTGATAAAACCACCTAAAGGCGTTCTATATAATTTTGTAGTTATAGGGTCTTCTATGTGAGTAATACCAGCTTTAACACCTTTTTCTATTGTACCTGTTGAAAATAGTCCTAATCCGTCAATGTTAGATTCATTAATGGTAAGAAATTCGGGTAAAGGTCTATATTTCATTATTAAACCAATCTGAAGGTATATGATAGTTATGTAAAGATTTCTCTTTAAAATCTACATTCATCCATTTTTCATATCTTTTTATAGTTTCTTGTAGTTTGGGGTCTTCATAGTATCTAATAAAGTTTTGCATTTCTTTTTGCTCTAACATATCTTTTTCTTCAGGACTAACAAAGTGATGCCAATAAGCCCTTCCTCCACCTTCAGAGCTTATCTCTGTGTTGTACATGTGACCAACAATCGGTTGTGTATTTGGATAAACAAGTTCCCAACCATCATTGAGCAATTTAAATGTTTTACACATATCTTCTTCCATCATCAGCATTTCTGGGTCTTCATCATAAAGAAAGTTTTCACCACTAAAAGAAAAGTTGTAACTAAATTTACCAGTAGGGATTAACTTTCTTTTATCTTCAATAGTATCTTTTACCATCCAGGGTAAGCAATATTGCCAAATTGGTTGTGAAAGAAAAGGATAAAGTTCTAAGTCCCATTCTTCTTCCCATCCAATGTATGGATATAGATTCTTGTTATCTATTAAAACTCTTTCTTCGTTTTTATAAGCATACTTAGAAGGATATGCAGTAATAATTGATTTCTTATTACCAGTCAAGTTAATAGCGTCTTCATAAAGCCAAGATAATTTCTCATCCCAATTTTTAGAAAACTTAGTATGGCTATCAATAGAAAGAACGAAGTCTTCTCCATCATATAATTCAGAGACACCTTTCCTAGCCTTACCAGTACCAATCTTATCTAATCTATTATCTTCGTTTATATAATCAAAGTATCCTTTAATGTTTGCACCAAAGGTAGAGATAAGAGTTGAGAGTTTTTGTTCTTCTTCTGGTGATGATGATAAAAATCTAATTCCAAAATGTATGTCGTGTGATTTAGCATTTTCAAATGCATCAAAAACTGTAGGTAGTAATTCAGTATCGTGCATTGTTGGCATTGCTATAAATATTGACATATAGTTATCCTAACAGATGTTTGTTTTAGATACAGCTCTCCTAAGAGAGCCGATGATGGGAGGAGGTCGGTGTGGATGCCGACAATTTAACTTTAGCTCTTAATAGAGAAACCTGTGGTATTTGACAATGCAGGGTAACTTGATAAAACAACAAAAGAAATTCTTTGAACTGTTTCATTATGGGTCAATCCAACAGGAACTCTAAAAGTATCTACTACTTGTTTGTCTTTAATCATTTCAACACAAAGATTTTCTAAGTTATCTTTGATTGGTTTCGTTTTAAATCTGATTCCGCCGAGAATATAGTTCATAGTTTCTTTACCTTATCACACTGTTTTCATTTAACATGTTTTTAACATTTCTTACCACACTTTTAGAACAAATGTTCTAATATTGAGAGCTATGGATTACGTAATTGGATTTTTAATAGGATATACATTAAAAGAGATTGTTCTATTCCTTAATAGATTAAGTAAGTGGGATTATGATAATCGTTTTGAATCTGATTATGAATCTCGTCCATTAACAGAAGACGACTTACCTTAATAAATCTCCTAAAGAAACATCATCATCATTATCAACGATAGGTTTCATCTTACGTTCTTTACGAATAGCTCTACGTTCTCTTTCTGATTTTCCTCCCCAAATCCCAAAACGCTCTCCTCGTTCCAAAGCTTGTTCTAAGCAAGGCTCTATTACTGGACATTTGTTACATATCTCTTTTGCCTTTTTAGTAGAACTGCCTCGTTCTGGAAACCATTCATCAGCATTAAGTTCTGGGTGAACAACTGTGTTACAAGCAGCGTCTGAATACCACTCTGGAATTCCTAAGACATCTGCTAATAGGCTTACCTTATCCATATATACATAACCTTAAACAAATCTATTAACTCTTAAAAGGTTTATTAAGAAAACTAAATGCAGATTGATATGATGTCTAATTTAGAGAAGGGGTAACAGGGGACACAAGGGACACAACATGTGTGTATCTATGATATGACATTGAAACAAGAGATATTCGTAGAGGGTACTAAGCCTAATCCCCGTAGGAAATTTCAAATTTAATAGGCTCTCCACCTTCGCCACCTATCTCTACGCTCGACCTCTTACCCCATTTCTTAGGGAAACTTCGCTCTAGCCACCAAGCACTAGCTTGCCATACACCATTATCGGAAGCCCTACGTATATTACGTATGTGAGCACCCTCAGCTTCGGCTCTTGCTTTTTTTACTGCCTCCGAAAACTCTGAATACAGGTCTATCACTTCACCCTCGACAGCTGCATCCCCTGGGACTATCTCGACATCATCCTCAGTGTTTGGTGGGTTTAACATCTTATTGTCTGCCTTTTCAATGACTTTATCGCCTCTTTTCATCCATTCATAGTAGGTTGAGGGCGAAATACCAACCATAGTGGCAGCGTCTTCCTGATAATAGCCGAGTTTAAGCCAGTTAGTAATGTCTTCTATCAATTGTGGGGTTAATTTAGTAGGTCTAGCCATCTTGAAAACCATTATATCAGGTTTAAACCAAGGATATAGCCTTATATAGAGCAAAGTGTATAGATGGTCAGACTCGAAAACAAGAGATTTTTGTACGGGGTGCTTAGCGTTATTGTTGTGTTACAGTAGCGATTTCTAAGGTACCCCCTCTACCTTCACGAAATCAATATTGACTCACAATTGGTTAAGACAGTACCATCAAACTGTCAGTACCTTAGGAGGTATATATTGCAGAATGCAATCACTGTGTTGTTGGACAGTATAAAAACCAACACTGTAGTTTCTTTTAGCTACAGCAACGAGATAATGCAAAAGCTTATCTCACTTGGTGCAACTGGGCACCACTCTAATGGAACTACTTATGACATCAATGCTGGTGGCATAAGGGTTTCATATGATGACAGCTCTAAGAAGTGGTTCATCAGCTGTAAGTGCTCTAGTGAGTCTTACTTCAAAGATGGTAGTAACTATCTCTCTGAAGATAAGACTGCTGAGCTTGCAGAAAGGTGGATGGCTAAAGTGCAACTTGTACTACAAGTACAGGAGCACAAGCTTGAAACTGCTCATGAAAACTGTATAACAGTTGAAGAGCAAGCTACGTCCTTAGACTGGGCGTAACTACTTAGTGTGTCTGATTAGGCACACGACACCTAGGGGGATGACTACCCTCTAGGTGCTTGAGCGTTCTTATGCTGAACAATAAGTAAGCATATACGCTTAGAAAGGAGAGATTAGATTGGAAACAATCGTCGACTTCTATGTTGAGCTCGTTAACTTTACCGAGTCCAACGTCAATAGAATTGATACTCGAATTGACAATTTGTTTAGTATTACAGATGTTCTGTATAACATAACTTTTGGTTTGTTCGTGCTTGTATTAGTTCTAGCTTATAGCGTATATAAGATGAAGCTTAGAAACGATTCCTTACAAGAACAGATTTATTCTGTACATCGTAAGATTCGTGAAGAGCTTAATCCTTTTATATATAGTTAATTAAGCATTTACTATCTAGTACTTGTATACGTATCTGAAATGTCTAGTCAGCTATAACGATACGTATTTCAAGTATAACCAGAGCAGGACTGGTATATAACCTGCATATCATAGAGCCACCCAAACACTAGCGGGTGGCTGAATGATATTAGTTGTCTGACTACATGGTCAGGCTGGTAATACCTTTAACCCATGACGGTCTTCAATCAAGTTCGACTCTTGATATGGGTACAGCGTCCATCCACTGCTTGCAGTGTGGTGGAGCGGGTCATCTGTCTCAAAAAACAGAGAGGGTAACAACCTAGTAACTGCAGTAATGTAGTGAACAATTAGTTTATAGCGTGATAGTCTCACGTGGTTGATTCAAGAACATCCGCAGATGTTTAATTGAAAGGTTGAGAGAAGCCGTAGTAATCTTGAATCGTAAAGCTCCAAACTTCCACTAATAGACTATACATGTATTGCGTCCTAATCTATTGGACTGACGCCCCAAGCTGGTTACTGTAGAGTGCCAGTGGTTGGAAAACCTACAGTGTGTGTGGCTCTATCTCCTTAGAGCGTGACACATTGGGAGACACCCTCCCAGATATCAAGTCCCAAGCTTGATATCAAACAACCTAGATGAATCTTGCCGAGAGGGAAGTGTGCTGTTCAGTCAGCTTAGTCGAAGCCATACCCCCAGTATGGTTTTAGACCACCTACCCTCCGTCAAGCTCTTCACTAGTGACCTAGCTTGTCGTATAGCTTGTGCTACTTCAGTAATGGAGTAGCCGAAGGTATACAACAGTATATCAGATAAGGAGAATCAAATGATTGCTTCTAAGCAAACATGCACTCAATGCAGAGATGAAAAACTAACTCTTAGACCAAGAGCTAAGTTTATCTGCAATGATTGTAAACAATCTCTTCACGATAAACAGTGGAGAGACTTACAAAAGATAAACAATGGAAACATTGTGGAAAGGAGAAACATATGACGCCAACACATTGGATATATCCACTTATATCATTGGCATTCCTAGTAGGAATTGCTTTGACATTGATATCAGCATGGATATGGTTATATGCAACTGAATATCTAATGGAGAAGTTCAACGTAACTGACCCGTTAGATAAGTACCAACCTTACAGGCAACTGTTTGGTAAGAAAGGTACTAACTAAAAGCTGGGAGTAGTCGATGCCCAATACGAAAGTTCGACAGAATAGGAGACTGTATCATGTCCCAAAAAGACAGTCCTAGGACACTGTTCCTAGATACAGAGACCACTGGCTCGTGGTTATTCGGGAATCCATTCTCGAAAGTAACTACGGCTGGAGACCCATACAAGTGGGATGACCTCACAGAAATAGCTATCTGCTCCGCAGATGGTGAAACTGTGTACAGGGAATATGTTTGTCCACCAAGCATATACTTAAAACAACTCACTAAGTGGTACCCCGAAGATAAGCCAATCAGTGCTAAAAACACAGATTGCTCTGAGGCTATGATGGGTATCTCTCCTGCTCAGATGCTAAAGGAGCTTGCTCCGTTACTATCTGAAGCCAGAGTTGTGGTTCACAACTTAGACTTTGACCGAAAGGTTATTGAGGATAGTTGTGAGGTGTCCACTGGCGTACAGGCTTCACTTGCTGACCTGTTCCCTTCTACAGACTTTGTCTGTTCAAAGAAGAGAGCAGTGAGAGTGTATCCCAAGGCAGAGGTTCACTATCCAAATTGCGGGAAATTTTGTAAAGGTCACAGGTTGACCCATTTACATCACCAGCTCGGATTTGGAGATTACGATGAGCATGACCCTTTAGCAGATGTGCAAGCATTGGCTAAGGTTTGGTCAGTGCTTGGTTCGTAATCAACCACAGCCGAGGGGTTGGTTGGCTAGTTCAAGTGCTAGTCAACCATCCCTTGTGGGAATTTTTTACAACAAACAGTTAGCCTCTTGCGAGGTGCGGATTACTGAGAGCATGTTTAATGCCTTTCTCGTGCTCTGAGTACATCCTCATTTTAGGCTTTTCACCAACGTACGGAAATTCAAGACTTACCGTATCGGCGGGGGATAACTGTATCCAAACACATTTTGGACCAGAACCCCCTGCTGATACATGTAGTAAGAAAAGAGAAAGGAGAGCGTATGATGCCATTAAACATGTGGCAAATATGTGTGACAATGCTACATATCACCAACGAACTAGGTGATGCAGTTGATTGCGAATGCTATGACCATTCAGGTATAGCTATATTCCAAGAAAGCTAGTAGGTAGATAATGCCCATGGGAAACTGTGGGCATTGACCTATCTATGTTGATAGGAGAAGGAGATGCATATGCAATGTATCAAAACACTTCCGTCTTCTAAGTCGGAGGAGTTACAGTGTACATACCCACCTTATATCCAGAATCAATTGGATAAGAGGGAGGTCCTGTGTAGATTTCATGCGATGGATAAAGTCGTAAGAACTGCACATGAAACAAAGCAAACAGTTGAACAGACTGTAGCTGAGTTAAACATAAGCTAACTAAAAGAGAAAGGAGACTATATGCCAAGTATCGATACCAAAGATATAGTGCGTAATCCTAACGCATTAGAAGCTATGTACGATATAAGCTAATAGCTCGGACTCCATGGTGCAACTTGAACTGTGGAGTCTAAGGTATTAACACAAGGTTAGTACGACTAAAAGAAGGAGGGCATTTATGCCTAAATTAAAAGATACTACCAAGGTTATCTTGACAAAAGATACAAGAAACGAAATGGTAGAAACATGGAATGCATTCAATTTGGATGTTACTCCAGAAGAAAAACGAGAACTTATGGGTCTTGTTTGGTTACCAGCCTATGTCAATTGTTTCTTTAAAGAAATGATAGATAGCTAATAGCTCGGACCCCATTAACAGTGGGGTCTAGGGTATTAACAATGATACCACTAAACAAAGGAGACTATATGTCCAGATTGGGCAAGTTGCGACTCATTGTCGCGGAGTTCTTCGGTGTAACAGTTACAGGTTTAACTGATATACAGGAGAAGGTAAAAGATAAAGCACGACTAATTGACAAAGAAATTGACTTCATCTTGAAAGGTTGGATTAAGTTCCCTCCTTCAGATGACCATTTTACAATTGTCGATAAGGAAGAGCTAAGACCCTCTAATGAAATGATAAATATGTTTGTGATTCAGGATATTCTTGACGCAATACTTATGTTTGTTCCTAGAGCAAATGATATTGACAGAATATCGTTGACCATGTTAGCCATTATGGTTGGTGGTGACATGTCATCAAGTGCATACATAGGAATGATTCCTTATGATGTTGAAGTTAATGTCATAGATGGGGAATGGGTGTCACCATTTTACCAAGGACTAACTAGCTAATAGCTCGGAGTTCATTTATGAGGTGAACTCTAGGGTATTAACAATGATACCACTAAAGAAAGGAGAATAATGGCTAGAGCATTAGAGCTGCTACTAAAAAGACAAGTAGTAAGTGAAAAGTTCTATAAGGAAACTTATGATGCACCTAATAATATTAAAAGAATTAGTGGTGCAGAACCAATGGATAATCAAAGTTGGGAGATAGGTTTCTACGAAGGACTGCAATATGCAATAGATATATTAAAGGAGGAAAAATCTAGCTAATAGCTCGGAGCTCATTTACGTGAGCTCTAGGGTATTAGGAAAGTCCTAATTAGCCAATAAAAGGAGAATCTATGATAAAGAGAACCCTAAGACAGAGACTCAGTCATGTAATTGATTGTCTCATCTGTTTAGTTACAGGTAGATATACTACCGAGTTTGCAGGAATCGAGATTGCTGTAAATGTATATGGAAAGTATCTATACGTTAACGCAGGTGTAATTCAAGAAGCACCAAAGTTCATGATGTTCTATCCAGCGACTGACTGTTGTGATGATGTTATTGGGCACGACTTCTCATAGCTTAAACAGCTCGGACCTCATTAACAGTGGGGTCTGTGAGAATCACTAAAAGATAAGGAGGTATACGTTGAAGCAAAAGCGAAACGTTGTCCTGTACCTCAGAATACATAAGATTGTACCCAAGCCATTGTGTACAGGCTTATATATAGTTGAATCAAAAATTGCATTTAATGATGTAATGTATGCATTTAACTGTGGCAGATGTTCTGATGTGCATCTCATAGCTAGTTAAATAGCTCGGACCTACTACATGTAGTGGGTCTAGGGTGTTTAACACCAACATTATAAATATTGAGTTGACGTAGCAGTATTGATAATGTAAAGTAAAAACTACAGATTGAGCGTCAACCTCAATCCGTATAACCAATAAAAGGAGAACTATTGAAAGTAACAAACCTTCCCTTCGGGGAAATGGTTCGGCATTTCATTGATGCTTTTAATTCAGTTAACTTTGACGAGCATGAGGATTCAATCGGATGGTTGTTTCCAAATGACGGCATGGATACTTGGGAATTCCAAGGACTAACTGAAGAAACACAGTATCAAATGTTCAGAGATAGAGTAAAAAGTATAATTACAGAGAAGCAATTCTCTAGTTTACATAGCTCTATTGGCATAAATAACGAGTACGTAAATGGTATAAGTTATCGTGACAAGTTATCTCAAATAGCCGAAGAAGTTATCAATAATACAAAGTGGGAAGTCGAGCATGCAGACGGAACTCTTAGAGTAAGATTCTTTGAGTTTGTCCCTTCACGTCCTGATATGAAACACTGGTTGTTTCTATCTTATGACGGGGAAGAGAATCGTTATGGCTCAGTGGCTACTCACTATCGTATCGAGCAACATAAGAACAAGTTGACGGCTGGTGTAAGCATAAGAGAGGAATCTCGTACAAGAAGGCAATGTCCTACCTGTAGAAGCGTATGCAATCCTAATACTGAAATGTTCACTGTTGAACAGAGTCATGGATACGGTAATGTCAGACCACATAAAGTATGTGTACTATGTACAGTATACTTTCATGACTTCTACGACTTAGCTACAGGCAGATTTAGATATGTCGGTAGTGATGTAGATGTAGTGGACTTTGACATTGACGATATCAGAACTCAAGATAGAAGAAATCTAAACAGATTCGACTTGATTGATTTCATATCTGACAAAGTTGGTACCTTACCATTTATGCCTAATGTAAGGCATGAAGATTACAGTTATGAACTTAACTGGAGTTATTGGACAACCAATACAAATGGTGAAGTAGTAGCCATGCCAAGTGACCGTTATGGTAATCATATACAACGTAACAGAGCACATGAATCTAAACAGTATGCCAAACAAGGTATGCCGTTAGGAATGGAGCTTGAAGTGCAGTATAGGAAAACAGAACATAACCTAAGCAAAGGTATATCTACTTTCCTTAATCCTCTACATAAGGACTTTCCTTATGGAAATGAGAGATTGAGAACTATCAACAATCAGTTAGCTGTCGGTACATACGACACCTCAACTGGTAGACATGGTATGGAATTCAAGTTCCAACCTATGTCATGGGAGTTCTTGAAAGGATTGCCAGAAGAGTTCTTTGCTACACTGCAGGAAAACTTCAGAGGATATCACGCTAAACGTTGTGGTATTCATTTGAATATACCTAAGTCAGTGCTAAGCAGTGGACAGTACTGGTTCTTTATAGCATTTCACAATATGGCTATGTTTAACTTTGAACATACGCCAGAAGGTGATTACCATAATTTGCTAGGTGACATCTACCAAAGAGTAGATGTTGAGTATGCAAAATGGATGTATCTTAGTGAACCAACATTCCATACAGAAACTAATCCTTGTTGTGAGGCTCATCCACAAGATGAGTTCACTAATCAACAAAGAGTAGCTTGTGCAACTGCTAGATACCTAAACAGGTATAGAAGTAGTCCACAAAGGAGTTGTTGGATTAACATAGAGAATCCAGGCAGACTAGAAGTAAGAGCCTTTTCTTCAAATACAATGAAGGATAGACTTATTAAAAACTTTCAGTTTATGGAAGCTCTATTACTTTATTCTGATGCTGTAACTTACAACTATCAATCAAGTGTGTCGGGCAATGGTATTGCTTTAAATATCTTAGACTCGCTCACTATTGATGAGTTTCAGTTAGTAAGCAAAATGCTAGATGAAGACATGTTCCTTAGATGGTATGTAATGTCTGGACTTGACAACAAGTATCCAGAATTGACACGTTATCTAAACAGAACAGGTCATCTGAATAGAATACAAACACAGATTGTAGATACGTCAGACCATTCTGACTTACAAACTGTTGTTAACTATAGCTAACTAGATAGCTTGAGCCCATCTGAAATATGGTGGGCTCTGTGGTATCTAATAGTAGATACTGGGTTAATAGTACGATACCCAAAAAATTCGTACAGTAAATAAGGAGGTACACAATTGTGTATTATAGCTAGTGTTCCAGCAGGAGCACAAGTAACCGAAGCCCAACTTGATGAGATGTGGTCACGCAACTCTGATGGTGGTGGGATAGCATACTTTGACAATGGTCAAATTGTCACAGAAAAGTCTATGGATGCGAAAGTATTCATAGCTAGAGTTCTTGAAGTTCAAGAAAAGTATGGTAATAGAGACATATTAGTTCATATGAGAATAGCAACTCATGGTTCTATATGCCTTGAAAACAACCACCCATTTCAAGTTAACAAGAATACAGTCATGGCACACAATGGTATTTTGCCTGAGGCATTTATACCACCTGTCAAGTCTGACTTGTCTGATACAAGGTTCTTCATAGAATACTTTATGAAGCATATCCCTGTATCAAAACTTGATGACCCTTACTTCTGTGACATGGTTGACGGTATGATTAACCAGGGTTACGGAAATAAGTTGGTGTTCATGACATCAGCTCCAACTAAGTACGATACTTACATTATCGGTGATTATCACGGTACTTGGGACAAGGGTATATGGTTCTCCAATGATAGTTACAAATCACGTAAGTGGTTAGGAATCAATCATAACCAAGGAGGACTTACCAAAGTTGGTTCATCTCTAGTGTCTGATAATTGCGATATTATCAACATAGATGATGACTTCGACATGACCAATGATAACTCAATCAATGACTGGATGACATGGTATCCAGATGTTTGGAGAGAGTTTCAAGAGCTTGGTGTTGTCAGCTTGGAAGAGTTGACGACATCATTCCGAGTCAAGTTGACTTGGGATGGTCTAGTTTGTACCGAATGTGGTAACAAGGTGGAAGGTGTTTACAGTAGATATTGTGAAATAGACTGTGAATCAATAGCTCCAGTTTTGGACTGGTGTTATGAAAACCTTAACATGGACGATAGAGACATAGACATGCTGATGCACGAGGAAATGTTAATACAGATTCCAAGTGCTGAGGTTATAGACCAACCTAAATTGTTTGATAACAAGGAAGGCGTCTATAAGAATAGCAAAAAATCTAAGACTAAAAAGACTAACAAGTCTACTAAGTCTAAGAAAAAAGCTAACAAGTAATAACAGGTAATCAAGTCCTGCCCTACGGGGCAGGCAGATTATCAATACTAAAAGGAGAAATATGAGTAAAGCAATACCTAAGTTCCTTCATGAAACATTGAAGGATACTATAGGAAAACTTAAAAATATGATATTTGCTACATCTGATGTAGTCAACATACATATTACATTTGAGGCAGAATGGGACGAACGTTGGATTGTGTCACAAAGAAGAACCTACCGACACAGGGAGAGTGTTCAGTTATATGACATTCTCGAATATTGTGACAAGTATGGTGAGTGGTTGCAAGCTATGCAAAGTAATGACACAAGTCAAGCAATGGATATTGCTGATGCGTGCATTGAAGAGTATGAAGACTATTTCCAAGATAATGCCAGAGATTATGGTGATATCATGGATGAGGAAAATTATGACGAAGATTTCGACGAAGTAATTGACTCAACTAATAATGTCTTCATACGTGGCACTTCTCAACCACCTTCCATTAGAAGCGAGTGGGAAAAGTTCAGCAGAGTAACGGATACGTCTGGTGAGGCTTGGTACCTACATCCTTTAAGATGGATATTTGGTCTCAGACCAACACCTCTGACTCCCCAACAACAGAGTAACTGGTTGGATAATGAATCAGAATCAAGCTAACTAGTAGCTTACCTCCCTCTACTTAATTGTGGGGGGAGACAGGTACTAGTACCCGTTAAGTACTACGACGTTACTGTAGTACATACTAAATAAAAGGAGAACTATGTGTATTAGCAACTGTTTCAGTAACTTAGACGCTACTGTAACAAACTACTCGCATAAACCAGAAGTTAGGTATATACATGCCAAACAATTCGACAGTGAAGAAATTTATTTCGAAGCTATCGATGGAGGCAAAACTGTAGACTACCTACCTTCTATTGTATCAGCAACTGACGGCTTTATTCCTATGGGAGTAGAGTTGGAAGTAGAACATCTCAGAGATAATGAGCATGGGATTGACAGACACGAAGCAACTGAAGATTGTCTTTATGACTTTCATCGTTACTTGCCGTGTCTATTACATGACCGTGATAATGTTATCAAGCAATTAGTAATTGCAAAATCTGATGGTTCGCTGAACCATGGTGTTGAGTTCGTTACTCAACCTTTGACATTGGTTGCACATCACCAATTAAATTGGGATGCAACTCAAAACAAAGGGTTCTATGCTTGGAACGCAAGTACTGCAGGAATGCATGTACATGTACCCAAGTCATATTTCACAACGACTCAAACATGGTTGTTGCTTAAGCTATATCAAAACCTTTGGGCTAATCAAAGTGATTGGTTCAATTGGATTGCTGGTAGAGGAGAAAACGAATGGGCAAAACGTAATTTGCCACATCGTAACGATGCTACCAACCATTTACTTGCTGTAGCTGCAACCAAGTATGATGACAGACGAGATAGGTATTCGGCTCTGAGTTTTCAGAACCCATACACTATTGAGCACAGATTCTTTCGTTCTAACATGAATGAAGATGGTCTCATGAGTAGACTGGAATATATCCAAGCTACTTACGACTTTGTTGTTGTGCTTAGCAGACTAGATAAAACTAGTATGTTTGATGCTATATCTAATGGACTAGGTAAACAATTACATATGTTTATCTGTGCTAACTCTACTGAGTATCACACACTAGCCCATAGATTAATGAACACTAATAAGTTTGGTGTTCGCTCTGGATTCGTTTCCAGAAGTGAAGTAATACCTTCACTAATCAATGGCTTAGAACAAGCCAGAAAGGAGGCTTAATTGTTAAGCCTGTTTTTGATTGGCGTTGTCATGCCTATCATTGTTATATACCTTATAGCATGGTTAAGGTCTGACGGTCCAAACCCTAACAAGGATGTACGAAAGTATTTCCCTGACCTTAGGGACATGGACGAATAGTCCAATCAGCAACCCGTAGCTAGTCGGTAGCATTGGGGGGTTCGATTCCCCCCACGGGTGCTAAGGAGAAGACCAAATATTGTAGAGGGAGAATAAAGGATATCCGAATCTACAATTCGGTTTAGACCCACTGTAATGGGAACGCCATACCCTACTAATATGTTTGTCAGGCATATGGGTAGCACGACGGGGGAGAGGTGTGTCCAAACTGGATTTCAAGTTTCACCGATTTTTCGCCATCAGGCACCCCTTCATGCTCTCTGGCTTCACTTAATGTTAAAATTTTATACTATTATTTTAGGGTATTTCAGTCATAAAAGAGATTCAAGATATTTACCCAAGACTCTCGATGAAAATGAGGTTATATCTTTAGGGTTATTTTTCAGTAATATGATGTCGAAACTCGCTCCGAACCTGCCATAGCTGTGTTTCCACAATGTATTAAGATATAGATAAATCTATTAAGGGCAAGACGGGGGAGAAGTGTATTCAAAATGAGTTTGAGCATCAGATTTAACATCAACCTACTATATATAGTGTTTTTTCAGTAAAGTGATGTCGAATGTACAGAATTCTTCGAGACTAAGTTATCTCCCTTAATAAATCTATTTAGATATGTTCAAATGCTCGAAGCGATTCTCAGGGAAGAGGAGACGACGGAACGTCGAGTCAATGTTTATAGGGTTTAATGTTGACACGGCTGGAGCTAAAGTGTTAGTTTAGATTTATCTGTTAAACCAATCTCCACTCTCTATTTCGGGATAACCACGATTATATTCAAAGACATAAGCTATTGCAGAGGTGTCGTCCTCTAAATATATTTCCTCGTCCATATAAAGCAGAGGTACACCCTCAATTAAATCAAGAGCTTTCTTAGTTCTTTCATCTATTTCCCAAAGTTCTCCGACAACAGAGGTGTTTCCCTCTTTAATGAGAGCAGGGAACATACCAACATTAACTAAGGTGTATTGTGGTTTGGTCTTAATATCTCGAAGAAATTTTGCTTGTTCGACATCAGATAAGAAAAATGAACGGCTATCTCCTTTTCTCAATGTTCCATATACAAATAATTTAATCATTCAATTTCCTTTCAAAGTAACTAACAAAGTCGCCCTCTAAACTCCATATATTAATAATCTTAACAACGCCGTCCAAGTATCTATATACTTTTCTAGTCATAGCTATTCTAATTTTCTCAATCATGTGGACGTGGAGGGAATCGAACCCTCGTTACCTAATACAATGTACACCATACATGTTTAAGTCTATCCATTCACGCCCTAGTTTTATTTAACATTAGGTAAGATACCTGTTCTTAAAAACTCTAATCTTTCTCCCTCAAAATCCCACTTAGGTTTATAAAAGTTTTCAAATTCTTGTTGTTGTTTGTTCTCAACCATTTTGTCATATTCACGGAAAGCCTGTTCAAACTTTTTAATAGTAGATAAAGTCATATTTTCGTAATCTCTATCTTTCCAATAACGCAAACTTTCTCCAACTGTATGGTCTTTTTTAGACATCGCTTGTGCTAAATCAACGATACTGCAATTTCTTTTTATGATAGCTTCCTTGATATAGAGTGGGTCTAATATCATGTCTAAGTCATTAGGACTAATAAAGTTTTTATATTTATTAGGAGAGAGTCTTTGAAGTTCTCTTAGATTATCACTTATTGCTTTGTAAGTTTTGTACTTAGGTATCCTCTTTTTCGACTTCACACTACGAATATAGCCACTCTTAGCACCAATAGATTTTTCAAAGTTACTTATTAGGATTCCGTGTTTTGTATCAACAAACATTTGGAAAATATCCCACAGTCTGTCTTCTTTAATTATTCTAGTTCTCCTCATCATCTCCTCCACAATTTTCTAAAAACGGACGGATAGAAAATTCCTAGGAAGAAAGGAGGCAAAAAACCTAGGCGAAACCTACCCGTCCTAAACCTATGGTCTAATTTTACCAACAACATCTGAAATCTACTGTATTTCATTATCGTCTTTCTTCTCTGAGTCAACTAAAAATTTAGTACTGTTAATTAACGTAGTAACTTTATTAGCTATCCTGTCAGCTATTTTGCTTTGAACTTCTGTATTCCAAAGTTCTTTTTCTGATTCATATTGTTCTAAATCTTTATTAATTGAGTCAACGAGGACTTGATTAACCTTGCTGACCAAATCCTCTAGTTGTTTACTCTGCACTTCATCTCCTATTTTGTTTCCATAGAGGTACTAACTTATTGTCATGTCCCACATGGTGGCTATCACACCATGGACAATCATACGCTTTGACTCTAGCAATACGGCGATTAGGTTTACTATTCATCTTTATCGCCATTTCTTGTGCCTCGTGTTGTAACATAGATTTTTTTCTACGACAACCAAAGCATTTTGGACATTGACATTTCGAGCCATTAATATCGTACCAGCATATTTTATTCGACGTCATCGGCTTGTTGTAAGCCTTTTCCTAGTTGTTTATCTAAGAAATACTCCGACTTACCCTCAAACTGTGCCCATAAGTGTAATCCTACACCAATAGCCATAGCACATCTCTTAATAGCGTCGCTTACTGCGTCTTTAAGTCTTGCACCATCCGTTTTCCAATTAAATGGATTTTCGACATCGCCTACTTCCTCAACAGTTACAATATTGCCGTCAATCTCAACAGTTAAAGCAAGTACACAACCCGTAATGATTGATTTGTAGTTGCCGTCTTTGTCTTTGACGTCTTCTCGTATAATTTCTTTTACCTCTTGTGAATAAGCACCGAGTACACTAAGTAATCGTTGTCTTATAACAGAGTGTTGTATGTAATCTCCAAACTTCCCCTTAGGTGCAGAGTGTATAAACTCTTTTGGAAATGGTCTTGATAATTCGTGTAGTTGTTCCACTACTCCTCCTTTTTCTAATTGGTTATTACCAAATATTAATTGTCTTTTGCCCAACTGTCAAGTTCACTTGCAGACCTCATTTTTTCCTGCAAAGTACTTAACTCTTTAGGCGATAATCTAGGCGACACTTTTTCTAATGAAGCCCAATGTTTAGCTAATGATGTCGGAGTTGCTTTGAATCCAAAGTTAAGCAAATGGTTTTTTGCTCTAATTGGGATATCATTTAAGTCAATATCAATATCATTAAGTTCTTTTACTGCTTTGTTTAACTGACCTCTAGCCATTGAGGTAAGTTGTTTCATATCATAACCTAAAGCAATACAGATAGTTTTAAATATATCCTTATGCCTTTGTCCCATGTCCTCAACAATTACTTCAAATTCTGATAACACTAAATCACTTGTACTTGGTGCTCCCTTATCTGATTCTGCAACTTCGTTGCTAATAGTATTGTCTTGTCTTGTCTTGTCTTCTCTTGTCTTGTCTACGTCGGACGGGCTATGGACGTCTTCGGGACGTCCTGTGGACACATTCTTATCAAATTTATTAAGGTTAATTACCTCGTATTCAATAGGTTTTGTAGGACTTGGCTCTATCTCAGCCTCACTTGTCCACTCTCTTGTGTCATCATTACTCTTAGCAAATCTATTAGCAGAGTTTTTTGCATTAGCTCTCTGCCTAGATTGTCTTTTTCTCTCAGCGTCTTTTTGTCTAATTTCTATAAGAGCACCTGTGTATTCAACCCAATCGTGAATATATAGTTTACCCTCAATGTCGTCAATCCAACCATGCTTAATTAAAGCATTGGTAAAGTCAATAGGCTCTCCCTCCCATTGTGCTGAAAAAGGTACAAATTCTTTATACCTAGTTATGTCGCCATTCTCTGCGTAATCTACTGCCCACCACCATAGCAAATGTAGGTGTCCTACTGCTTGTGGTATTGAGATTTTGAGTTCGTTAGCTAATAGTTTTAATTTAGGGTGTTGCCCTAATGCTTGTTCGGATTTAATCCACGCCATTTTCTTTCTCCTCTGTGTTGGTTTTCCACATTTCTTGTAGTTTATCAACTATCTCATTTAATGTCGACAATCTACATAAAAATAAGCCGTCCCCACTTCCGTGAGGCATAGCTATCATACTAAAAGGTTTATCGTCAATCCCTTTAGATATTGCAAAATCATAACTTTGTGATTCTGCATGTTCAAACTTTTTAACAATGTCAGCTACTTGCTTACCCGACTTCACTTCAAATCTGACAGGACTATTCCAATACTCCTCATCACTTGATTTAGTTAATTCGTTGTCGGGAACTTTAAGTAGTTTCTTTGCTCTATCTTGTGAGGCTCTACCCTCAACACGATTAGTTTGATTTTGTTCTCTTACAAGTTCTTTTTTAAGAGAGTTCAATCTTTCCTCCATATCTTTATCAAACATCATAGTACCTACGACCCTCTAATAAAGAGAAAAAAGTTTTTTCGTCCATGCAATATACGACAGGCTCTCCGTCAGCAGAACGTCTTTGTTGTCCCTTTTGTTTCTTTAACTTTTTCCAAGCAACTACAACAGGGTACTTACCTGCTTTTCTTTTTGCTTTTGCAACTGTTTGGTGTAAGTTAAGTGCTTGTCTGTTTTTTGCTTCCATGACCCAACGTTCATTGGGTAACATGTAATCAACTCTGAAAAACTCGACATCTCCCTCATCTTTATTACCACCCTCAGCTAAACGTCTAGCTTTGTGGTGGATATTATATTTATTGATAAGGTTAACTTGTAGTGTTTCAAATGTTGTGCCTTGTTTCTTTGGTTTGTTAACCATTATTTCCTCCTGTTAAAAGCCTCCATTTTAAACAATTCAAAATATTCGTCATCAACTTTTGGCTTATCAAGTTCTAACCATACTAAGTACTGTGCAGTAAATTCGTATGTGTGAGTTATAAACCTAACTACTTGTTTTGCCTCAGTTAATATTTCTGCGTCTAAGAGTGCTTTAGCAAATTCTCCAACTTCAATCCAATCTGATTTGAACTGTTTAGTTCTTTCAGTAAGAATATGTTCTTGTTCTTTCTTTGCTAATGTTTCAAAGTAATCCTCTGTCGCACTCATCAAAGCGTTTGTAATAAATACACCGAAGTCCATTTCCACTTCCTCGTCCATATCAACTTGTGGACAAGAGGGGTGGCATTCCATGTTTTTTGGTGCACTACAAATTGGACAAGTTTCTAATTTGTTTTCGTCCCAACTATTTGGGTCGCTTGGGTACATGCTCATATTCAAATTATAATTCAATATGTAAAGTTAGGTTGTATTACCCAAATATCTCCTGTGCGTTATCTTTAGATTGTGCACTTGTGCTTTCAGGTACTTCGACATCATCAGCGAATCTAAAGTATGATTCATCTAATTCTTCCCACTCTTGTTTTATTATTCTGCCGTCTTCATTGAAAGTAGCACTACCCTTATCTCCATTTTCCATACTAAAGAATTTATAAAAAATTTTCTTTACATCATATTCCTTAGAAATTTTTTCAATCATAGGATAAGCAGGTGCCCATGCAGTATCAAACGTATATTCTAAAGATTCTTTATCTCTATTAATCATACGAGTTTCACAATCTCCCCACTTTGTGCCGTAGTTATTTACGTTCCAATTGTACCAATCGTGAGCACCATACTTCTCATCTAGCTCATCAAGTTCCTTACCTGTAAGTGTTTCCATTGTGTAACCCTCTCCAAGTAATTCCTCATCATTCATGTTATAGAATTGCATTGCTCTCATTTGGTCTATCTTTACTAAGTTTCCGTCCAAGTCTTTAAAACGTCTTATATTTGTTTCTGTGCCGTCCAACATACGAATTTCTTCGGGCATTGGAATTAAAGTTGAAGCAATAAGATGTCTCTCTTGCTCATTTCCGTCATCATCAGTAATAGTTGTTCTAACTTTGTTTTGTATTTCATCTAACACATGTGCGTCAGCTTCAATAGTTATCTTGTTCTCTACCCAATTAGGCATAGTTTCCTCCATCCACGCTCATACGAGCGTTATATTCTTGGTTATCTGTATATCTGTCGTGTTCGTCTATAGCCTCTACTGAGTAGGGACTATAACCATTTGCTTTTGTAAAAGACCATACATAAATTTTATGCCACACTTTATACATTTTCTTTTTATAGAATGTGTTTCTTTTGTCTAGCTTTTCTAAAGCAAGTAATGATTTGTTGTAAATGTATTTACTCATTTGCTATCACTTCCTTTCACGTAATTGCCTTTCTTTTTATTTGGGTCTATCCAACCTCTGTTTCTACCATAAGTGATAGGGGCATGGTTGTAGCACCAATCTTTCTTGTTGTACATACTTAAAGTCTTGTCGCATTTTTTATGCTTACAGACACGACCTTTATCATAGGTCTTGCTTTTACGACTTGAATATGTTTTTGTTCCTGTTTGATATAAACTACTCACAACAATTACACCCTTTAGGTATAATGTCTAGTTCTGAATCGTGTAATCTAAACAGTTTTATGATTGTGTCATGTCGAACGCAGTTAACTACAAGTGAGTTAGTTTCTAATTCAACACCAACTTGTTGATGTGAATACTCTAAAGGACTATTCTCATAGCCATTTTCCTCAACTTCTTGTAGGCATTCCCCACAACTAATCCATAAATCGACGTCAATGTCATTAACTTCCATTGATTATTCCTCCTCTTTATTTTTCTTGGTTAAGTCGTCAGCATACTTTGTTCCAAGTATTCTGTCAATTTCTGTTTGTTCTTTTATCATATCGTCTAAAAAAGAATCTTCTTTACGTTTTGCTTTTTCCC
>Ga0206123_10001017_pt1 | contig 27000 bp, 11 predicted proteins | sample Helgoland_Spring_2_FD_160086 | JGI IMG/M metagenome (GOLD analysis project Ga0206123, IMG submission 160086) | Pelagic subsurface seawater microbial communities from Kabeltonne, Helgoland, North Sea - Helgoland_Spring_Bloom_20160316_1 | ecosystem: Environmental > Aquatic > Marine > Epipelagic ...
GAAGGGGATTATGGAGCAAATGAATATAAAAGAATAAATTTATCATATCAGTCGTCTTGGAATGTAGATGATGGAAACCCAACCGGTCAGTCTGGCCATAGATCATTACCATTTAGTCAACCATTATCTGGACCAGCACTCGCAGATGCTCCAATGTTTGTATTTACGCCAGATATTATAAAATTATTAATAGAATCTAATAGAACAGTAAAATTTACTGTTAGAATTACAGTAAATCAACAAAAAGCTGATGTTGCAACGTTAAATGATGTAAATGGAGATCCAGCTAGAAGAAATGTTGGATATGATTTGAGATTAAAACGTCATATGCCAACAGCTTGGAGAGATAATGGAAAAATTGGAGCAGATGGAAATTATATATATAGAAATTCAACTGGAGTTAGAGCATATATAACGTCTGAAACTCATAGAGCAAATACAGGACATACTGGAGATAATTCAGATATGTGGCCAAATCTGGAAATACAATATATCGTAGATCCTAGGGCTATAGCAGAATATGATGGATGGATGGTACAATGTGTAGCAGGAGGAGCGAGTTGGTATTTAAGATCAGCTTGTTGGTGGAAAATTGAATTAATTGATGATCCAGGTTCTGGTATTAGTAGTGATACAGTAAGATCAAGAAAATATGGAAAACAAACAAATGTTCCAAGTACGCGCGATCAATTATTAGATGTATAAAATATGTTAAATCAATATACAAATAAAGACAAAATTTTAGAAGCAATAAATGCTATTAATGCCGAACGATATAGTTCGTTGGATAGATCGTTGTTTACAAAAACACCTTTTCAATATTCTACAGTAGATTTAGGACAAATTAATTCTGCAAATGAATTTCATGTTTATTCTGGAGAATCATGGATTACAGGAAAACATAAAGTAGATTTAATAGAATTTAATAATCCTATATTTGATGAAGATGGAAATCCAATACAATTATCAGATCCTGTTAAGTTTAATATATCTCAACAATTTTCTAATTTAAATTTAACTTCAGGAAATTATAAAATTGTTTTAAACTTCTTTGAGGATATGATTGGAAGTTATAATCAACAATTACTAGCTATTGATGAAATTTCTCCTGATCGTACTGAAATTAGATTGCGTGCAATTGACGAAACAAATCCAAAATTTTTATTGTCAATTAATCAATTTATTAATAATGTAAATCAAACATCATTAACGCATGATGCAAATGAGCAATATTTATTAAACTTTTCTAGAAATAAAACAGCAATGTTTGTTAATAGTGTTGTTGTAGGAAAATATTTATTTGTTAAATTATATGAACCAATTGATAAAACAGTAGAGAAAAATTTTAAGTGTTGGGTTGTTAGAGAAAATAAATTACCATATGTTGATAATGTTTTTGTTAAAGAAGTATTAGATGCACTCACATTTAATGTATTATCTGGAACTAATTGGTATGCTTCTGCAGAACAAAATACTTCTAATTCTACATCTTTAAAATCTTGGAATGACTTATTAGGGTCATCAATGCAAACATCCCAACAAATTGTTGATTCATATTTTTCTGGCAGTTTAGGTGGAGTTAAACTAAATATAGATTTTTCTGATTTCAATAACTTTATATTTTACAGTTCGGCAACAGAACGATTAGAAAATTTCAAATATAAAATTGAATTATTAGAATATTATACAGCACAATCTGCGTCTGCAGCTTTATTATCTGGGTCTGCAGCTATTACAAATGCAGCTGATTATGATAATTTATATACAAATTTAATTGGTGGAATGGATCAATTTGAACAATATTTATATTATGATTCATCTTCAACTATATTCACACATGACATTCCATTAGCTTCGCCTATAGTAGAATTTGTTACAGGTAGTTATATAGAACCATCACCAAAATCTAATAATACATATCCATATGAATTATATTCTGTAACAAGTAGTAATTTTGAATCTTGGTATACTGGTGTATATTCTAGTTCTTCTATATATGATACTAGAAATAATAATCGATTAATAAGAAGTATTCCGGAGTTCATGTTATTAGATGAAAATAATGAACAATTATCTACATTTGTTAACATGTTAGGTCAGCATTATGATATATTATATACATATATTAATGCTATGACATTAATTAATTCTAGAGATGAACATCCTAAGAAAAGTATGCCAAATGAATTATTATATTCAGTAGCAAAACAATTTGGATGGAATTTAACTAATGGAAATCAATCAAAAGAATTATGGGAATATACATTAGGCACTGATGTTAATGGAATTCCTTTAACTGGATCTAATAGTGTAGGAGATCCTTCAGTACCTAGTAGAGAAGTTACATATAATATATGGAGACGAATTGTTAATAATATTCCTGGATTATTAAAAGCTAAAGGTACAAAAAGAAGTGTGCAAGCATTATTAGCTTGTTATGGAGTACCACAATCATTAATAACTATTCAAGAATATGGCGGACCTAGAATAAATAGACCTCCAACATATGAAAAATTAAATTTTGATTATGCATTAGATTTAATTAAAAATACAACCGGAATTGTTAGAACTGATTATAATCAAAATATTGGAGCAGTTGAATTAAGATTTAGAACAGATAATGTTTTAAAGAATCCAATATTACCTGGAACTATGAATTTATTTTCTGCAGGTGGCCATAATGTAACTTTAGAATTTTCTAGAGGTACTATGGGTAGAATCCAAGTTAATGGAACATCATCTGCTGAAATTGAAATGTTTGAAGGAGATTATTTAACAGCATTATTACGAACAGGATCTAATAATACAGTAGAAGTATTAGCAAATAAATCTAAATATGGAAAAATTATTAATACTGTGTCTGCATCTGCAACAGGTAGTTTTTCTAATCCAGGTACTGTATTAATAGGAGGAACGAGTGGAGGTAGTAGATTACAAGGACATGTACAAGAATTACGTATATGGACAGGAAGTTTAAATAATGCTCCATTTAATAATCATACAAAGGCACCATCTGCATATGATGGAAATGTAGATGCATATCAAGAATTAGTTTTTAGAACTCCATTAACACAAAATATTAATCATGCATTAACTTCTAGTTTAACTGGAGTACAACCTGATGTTAAATTAACAATATCAGCATCATTTACAGGCTCTGGATATCCTGCTTGGACTAATAGTACTCCTTATGATTCTATAGAAGAAACATATTATTTTGATGGTATTTCTTTAGGCGCTGGCACATTTGATGATAATAAAATAAGATTAGAATCACAAACATTAACTAATACATTAAGTGTAGAAAATAGAGCTAGTTTAAATCAATTTGACACAGCTCCTTTAGATTCAAATAAATTAGGAGTATATTATTCTCCACAAACAATGATCAATGAAGATATTATTGCTCAATTAGGATTTACATTATTAGATGATTTAATAGGAGATCCAACTAATAATGATAGATATTCATATCCAGATTTAATAAATACTTCTAGAGAGTATTGGAAAAAATATGCAGATAAAAATGATATGAATGCATTCTTACGAATATTTTCATTATTTGATTTGTCATTTTTTAAACAATTAGAACAATTATTACCTGCAAGAACAGAGAAAATATTAGGATTATTAATACAGCCAACTATTATTGAAAGAAGTAAAGATTCTACATTAGCTAGAATTTCAAAATTAAATCAAACTTATAGTGGTAGTATAGATATAGAAAAAGTTATAAATGTAACTGCTAGTAAAGAAGATAAAAATACATCAATCGATGTTATTAAAGAAACAGCATTAAGCGGATCTGTAAAAACTTCTTTAGTTGAACTTGAAGAAAAAACTGCTAATAAAATTGAACCAATTAACGAAGAGTTTGTTAAAGGAATTCAAGAGAATGATATACAAAATGATAAAAATCCTATAGAAATAATAAATCCAGACTTTATAGAATCATCTAAATTTGATGAAATAGGTGGTATTGATATTGCAAGAAATAGTGTGTTGTCTATAACTGGATCATATGCGGCATATCGAGTAATATTAACTGCTAGAGACAATCCATTTGTGGGAAGTACTTATTCTCGTAAATATTTAATTCAATCAGGTAGCACATATATTGTTGGATCTACTCCATATTGGGAATCAGAAGCTATTGTGCCATTTATAACTGCTAGTAGGGTATCTGAATTTTTAAAAGTAAATTATTCATCATCAATTGGAATAACAAGAAGAAAAGCACATGTACAAGATTTTCTACCTACTGGTATAGCTAATCATAGGTTTAATGGATGTAAAATAACTAGTCCAGATTTTAATGTAGACTCAAAAGATACACCGGATGGTAAACCAGTTATTGAAATTGCTGAAAATAATGGTAGTAGAATTTTTACTCAACCACCAGGAATAAAAGGAAATTTTGATGTTAGAGAATAAAGCAATTTTTCTATCAACGTAATATTTATATAAAAAAAGGGAAATAACAATGGGATATTTAGATAATACTTCTGTTACTGTAGATGCGATATTAACAAATAAAGGTCGTGAACTACTAGCAAAAGGAGATGGTTCTTTTAACATAACACAATTTGCATTAGCAGATGATGAAATTGATTATGATTTATGGAATCCAAATCATTCATTAGGTTCTGACTATTATGGTATAGTTATCGAAAATATGCCATTAACTGAAGCGTTGCCTGATGAAACTCAAGCAATGAAAAGTAGATTATTAACATTAGATAATAATACTACAACAAGAATACCTACTGTACAAGTAGACAAACAATCAATAACTTTAAATACTGGACAAGCAGCTGTTATACAAGCTTCTACGTTTGGAATGAATATGGCAAATTCCACATTTGGATATTCAGCAATTTTATCTGATTCATCTGTTGCTTTAATTACACCAGCAGCAGGACAAGAAATTACAAGTAATATTTTACCAACTGTACCTAGTATATCTGCAAATGCTGAAGCAACTAGTATAGCTTCATTAAGTAAAGGTGCATTTAGAATAGTTGGAAAACAGTTATCGAAAGATAAAACAGCTACTATTACATTAATTGGAAATGAAACAGGTGGTAGCACAACTGTAAGTATAACTGTTAAAGCAGCTAATTTAGCAACAGTGCAAAGAGGTTAATAGGAGTTAACTAATGAATAAAATAATAGATTTAAAACAATTACCAAACCAAAGTCAAAGAGAACGTAGATCTCGTACAAGAGAGTCAGCTAGAGAAGTTGAAAGATCTCCAGAAAGAGAAGAAGGCAGAGTATCAGAAGAACCTATGTCTAGACCACAAGAATTACGAACTCCTGACACTATTAGAGTAAGAGAACCTCAACCAGAAGGTCGACCGGTAATACAAGATCCGCTTACTGGTGGAGAAATTGCAGAAGAAACGATTACATCTATACAAAATCAAGCTGTTGATGATTATATACAACAAGTAACAAATCAAAATGCTATAATGAATGGTGGTAAAACTTTTCAATTATTTGATTTAAATGGTGATATTATAGATGCATCTAAAGAAACTGTAACGGCTGGGTTATGGAGTGATAATTTAACTGAATTGCAAAATTATTTTACTCAATCAATGACTGCAGCTCAATCTCAATATTATGTTAATGTTAATCAAAAATTACCTTCACTAACTGGATCTGCTACTCAATATGCTTTAGCATATGGTAATGCATTAGGAAGTGGTTCTTCAACTAACGGAAGTATTGATGATGCTCCATCTAGAGCAATTTATAGCCAATACAGACAATTATTATTAAATAAAGACGTTACTAGATTTTCAACTCCAGCTTCTGGTAGTACTGATTCTATATATGTTATAAACTTTCAAAGAAATAGAGCAAAAGAAAAACTAGATCCAGGAAATTTTGAAATACCATTAAGTACTTTATCTAGCTCGCAAGCTTTAGACGCAACTGGAAGTGTTGAAATTAGCGGAGCGGCTGATACATTTACTTTAATTGATGATTCAACTATAGCATCAGCATCTAATGAAGATGCAGGAAATGTATATTTTGTTGTTTCTGGTAGTATTGCAAATGGAGTTTATAATCCAGCTGCACCTCATTATTATGGACGTGTTTTTTGTGATCATAGTACTATTGTATTAGATGGAGATGTATTAGATACTAAATTAGGATTTATAACAAATACTGGTTCTAATTCAAATGGAAGTAATCATTATAGATTACATCATTCAATATCTGGATCATATGTAACAGCTTCAAAAGGATTTAAAGCAAGAAATAAAGAAACTGTTTCTAGCACATTCTATTTTGTTAGAGTAAAAAATGGAGACTTTAATTATTCAAATAATCCTTCATATGTAACTGGTGACCAAGGTGATATATTACAAGATGGTTATATAGGCGATCCAAAATCATATATAACAACTGTAGGATTATATAATGACTCTAGAGAATTATTAGCAATTGCTAAATTAAGTAAGCCTTTACTTAAATCTAAAAAGAGAGAATTAAATGTTCGTGTAAAACTTGAATATTAATCATTGATTTTATCCCCGTTATATTTATAATAAAAGTATAGCGGGGTTTTACTATTATGCCAAACATTATTAAAGATAAAAACGGAACACATCCTCAAGTATTTAAACGTGTTGACAGATCTGATACTAAAATAACTCCTATACAAATTAATAAATCATTTACAATGAGATCAGGTAGTACATCTGATAATCATTTAGCATTATATGCAAATTATGTTGGATCTATTCCTGAAATTAATCCTTTTACTAATGAAGCATATTTTTTTAATTCTAATTTAGATTCAGCTTTTAGAAAAAATCCTGACAATGATTCATATGCGTTTAATATATATTATTCAATTAATCATTTATTTTATAAGTATAAAAATGATGCATATAAAAATCATGGATTAATGACTCCGTTAGATAAATCTACAAAAATATTATACCAATCAGCATCAGTATTTAGTGTTCCTCAAACACAAATGGGATTGACAATTAAACCTGGTTCTTTTATTTATAGTGGATCGTTTAATTTACATTCTGATAAATATGAGAATATTATTGATTCTGGAATTGTTACAAGTTCATTTCCTGGCGATGAAATATTTTATGAAGGATTCAATGAATATTTTGATACAAATAGAATTACTAAATATGTAACATCTTCAAATGTTATATTTACAAATGGAGTAACTACGTCAAATGGTGATAAAAAATCAATTGGATATTCTGCATATTTTTCTGGATCTGGATATATGGAAACTACTCAATATGATGCATATTTTGATAGAGACCATGATTATGCACTTTCTTTTTATTTATATAGTGGATCAAATACATCAACAGCAAATGAATTAATAATTGGAAAAGTAAAAAATAATGTTAGTGAACAATATCCATTTAAAATTGAATTGAGTGGAAGTAATCAATTAGTTTTTTCAATTTCTGGTAAAGAGTCTTTAAAAAATGAAATTACATCATCAGCATTTGTATCTAGTAGTTGGACTCATGTTGTTTGTCAAAAAACTGGTAGTACTATGGAGATGTATATTAACTCTTCATTACATAATTCAATAACTTCGAATACATTACTTAGTTTAGAAAAACTTAATAATTTTAAAACATCATCAGCTGCTATAAATAATACAGACCCAATAAAATTTGGATCATATCAAGAAAATAATCCTTTTTTACAACAACCAAATTTCTTTCATGGTTATTTAGATGAAGTTAGAATATATAATAAAGCTTTAACTCAGGATCATATTAATTCATTAGCAGATCGTACAGAAGGAGGTACATTATTACAAACTAATCGTGTTGGTAATGCATTTCATAATAATGGATTATTTGTAGTAACTAGTCCAGATTACCGTTATGAAGATACATTGTCATATGCATATTCTGCTAGTTATAAAAGTACTATTAATGTATTTGAATTTGCAACGTTATGTAAGGTAGAACAAGGAGATTTTAATTTAACAACAAATTATTCAGCATTAAAAGATGATAATCAAACATATTTAAGTCATATGACTTCTAGTACATTTGAACCATATTTAACAACTATAGGATTATATAATCAACATGCTGAATTATTAGCAATTGGTAAATTAGCTAATCCAGTTAAAAATAGAAATAATATTGATATGAATTTTTTAGTACGTGTAGATTTAGATCAAGATCAATTTGCAAGTACAGTAGATGATAATGAATTTGATTAAATATGATAAAATTAAAAACTATATTAACAGAAATTTCTGAACAAGAATCAGAAAGATTATTATCTAAAATACGAAATAAAGAATTTCAATTTTTTAATTCTGGAGATAATGGAAAAGTTTATAGTATAAATGGTGAAGATTTATTAATGAAAATAACATCAGAACCAGATGAAATTGCAGTAGCAGATGTTATAGTAGGACGGTATAATGAATATAATGCATTTATACCTGTTGTTTATTCTGATAATAAAACCATGTATATAATGAAACGAGCAAGTAAGTTATCATCTGATATGTTACATAAAATAACACAATTTTATGAAAAATATAAAGAATATGCAAGAAGTCAAGGAGTTGAAACTAGTATATTTGATTATTTTAATAATGATGGTGGCAGATATGTTGACCAAAAATTAGGTAATTTTATAAGAGCATTAGAACAACAAGTACAAACTACCGGAATAGGTGATTTAGATTTATCATTAGATTTTAAACCAGACAACATAATGAGCTGGAATGGTAATATTGTAATGATCGATTGGTAAAAAAAAGGAAACAGTTATGAAAAATCATTGGCATTCGAATAATAAACAACGCCAAGCAGCGTATAAATATGGATATAGATCTGGCTTAGAATTAAAAGTTGCAGATCAAATTAAAGAAGCAAAATATCCAGTTAATTATGAAACAGAAACATTAAAATATATAGTTCCACAAAAGAATTCAAAATATACACCTGATTTTATTTTTACAAAAAAAGATGGTAATACAATGTATATTGAAACTAAGGGAAGATGGACAAGTACGGATAGACAAAAAATGAAAAATATATTAGCTTCGAATCCTGATATAGATTTAAGAATAATATTTCAAAATCCAAATCAAAAGATATCAAAAGGATCAAAAACAACATATGAAGCATATGCTTTAAAATTAGGCATTAAACATGTTGCAAAAAAAGATATGCCAACGGAATGGTTAGATGAGTGTTGTAAAGTAGATGAAAAGCCAAATATAGTTAAGTTTTTTGGTTAATGGTTTGATCTTTGAAAAATTTTTATTATTTTTTTTATGTATTTAATATAAAGATGAAATCTTTTAATATAATGTAATTATTTAAATGATGAATCGTTAGACCGATAAATGTAATTAATTGTGTCTAACATATAATATAAAGTTCCAGTTCCTTTGAATTCTGTTAAAAATTCCTTATAATATTATTATATGAAGAATCTAAAATTACTTCAATTGTTAGAATCTGTATTAGGTAAAAGTAAATCTACTTCAGGTAATAACGTTGCATTTTTTTCTCCGTTTACATCACATTATAAACCTAAATTAGAAATTGATATAAATACTGATCATGAAGGTCGTAATCCATGGCATTGTTGGATATCTGATAAAAAAGGCAGATCTATATACTCATTATTTAAACAATTAAAATGATCCCAGGATAAATTTGATAAGTTAGGTAAAATAATTGAGCGATCCAAATATAGAAATAATTCTAATGATATAAAACAAATAGACGAAGTAATACAATTGCCAGAAGATTATAAACCATTATGGACTAATAGAAATACACCAGATTATAGAAATGCAATATATTATTTAAAAAAACGTGGTATATCAATATTTGATATAATTAGATATAGAATAGGATATGCAGAATCAGGTCCATATTCTGGTAAAATTATTATTCCTAGTTATGATTCAGAAGGACAATTAAATTATTTTGTTTCTAGAGCTTTTTATGAACATGATTCATATAAACATAAGAATCCAAAAGTATCAAAAGATATTATAGGATTTGATATGTTAATTAATTGGAATGAACCTATTACATTATGTGAAGGAGCATTTGATGCAATTACTATTAAAAGAAATGCAATTCCATTATTTGGTAAACAAATTAATCCTAAACTTCGAATAAAAATTATCGAAGAAGGAGTAAAAGAAATTTATATATGTTTAGATCAAGATGCAATAAAAAATGCAAAACATATAGCAAAAACATTTATGACTGAAGGTATAACAGTACACTTAGTTAAATTAGATAAAGATGATCCTAATGAATTAGGATATAAAAAAATTACTGAAAAAATTCATGACACGTATCAATTTTCATTTGAAGAATTGATGCAAATGGAAATAGACTCATTATGGAAATAAAAACATTAAAAACAACAATTACATCAATTGATAAAATATTTCATATATCAGATATACATATTCGTACATTAAAACGTCACAAAGAATATAAAGAAGTATTTGAAAATTTATTCTTACATATTACACAACATGCAACTAATCAAAGTATTTGTGTATTAACAGGAGATATAGTACATTCAAAATTAGATATGTCTCCAGAATTAATTAACATGCTAACAAAATTCTTTAATGGATTTCATATACCTACAATTGTTATATTAGGTAATCATGATATGAATTTAAATAATTTATATAGATTAGATGCAATATCTCCAATATTAGATGTTATTAATAATGATAATATTCATTTTATTAAAGAAAATGGATTATTTAGTTTTGCAAATGTTGTATTCAATCATATGGCAGTAGATGTTGCTCCAAAAGATTATATTAAAGCAAAAGACTTTAATGCTCATTATAAAATAGCTTTACATCACGGAGCTGTACATAATGCTAAAACTGATATAGGATTTCAAATTTCAAATGATCATGTTACTACTGAATTGTTTGACGGACATGATTTAACATTATTAGGCGATATACACAAACCTGCACAGTTCTTAAACAGTGAAAAAACTATTGGATATCCTGGATCATTAATACAACAAAACCATGGAGAAGCACTCGATCATGGTATATTAGTATGGGATCTTCCAGATCGTACATCAGAATTCATAGAAATACAAAATGATTATGGATATGTTACTTTTGAAGTAGAAAACGCAAAAATTAAGAAATCTCCACATAGGGTTCCTGCTAAACCTAGAGTCAGAATTAAATTTACTGATACAGATGCATCTGACATTAAAAAATTAATAGCAACTATACGTAAAAAATATAAAGTTCAAGACGTATCAATACAGCGTACTGCAAATCATATTGAAAGTAATAAAAATGGATCTATTGCAATAGGCAATGTTCGAGATGTAGAACATCAAAATAACTTAATAACAAATTTTATAAATGAAAATCATCCAGATGCAAATAAAAAAGAATTAGATGCAATTAGACATATTAACAGAACTATAAATTCTAAACTACCTGTTTTAGAATCAGTTAGAAACGTAACATGGTATCCGGTATCGTTTGAATTTGATAATATGTTTTCATATGGAGAAAAAAATAAAGTAGACTTTTCTAAATTATCTGATGTTATAGGATTATTTGCTGCAAATGCATCTGGTAAATCATCTTTATTAGATGCTATAATATATACAATATTTGATAAATGTAGTAAAACAAGTAAATCAAAAGAAGTTTTAAATAATAAAAAATCTACATTTAAAGGTATTTTTAAATTTAAGTTAAATGATAAATTATATACAATTGAAAGAGAAGGAGTAACATTAAAACATGGCCATGTCAAAGTTAATGTTAACTTTTATAACGAAGATGCAAATTTAAATGGTGAAGAAAGAAGTGATACAAATAAAAGTATAAGACGATATTTAGGAACATATGATGATTTTATTTTAACTGCATTTTCATTACAAGCTGATAATAATAATTTTATAGAAAAATCACAAAGAGAAAGAAAAGATTTATTGTCACAATTTTTAGACACTACAGTATTTGAACAATTATATCATTTAGCATCAGAAGAAATAAAAGAAACAGCTGGAAAATTAAAAGCATATAAAAAAATAGACTTTGGTTCTATTATAAAAGAGTCTGATGATATTATTATTGAAAATCAAGATACTATAATTGAATTAGAAAAAAATGATAATGATTTACAAAATTCTAGAAATAATGTACAAAACCAAATTGTTGAATTAATTGAATCAAAACAACCAATGTCATACGATGGACCAGATATTTCTGATTTAGAAAAAACTGAAAATCAATTAATTGATAATATAGAAAATATAGAAACATCTATAGAAGAATTAGAAGAAAAAATTGATTTGTTAAATGATGAATCAATTGAATCAATATCTATTGAACAATTAAATTTACAAAAAAATAAAAAAGAAATATTAAATAAAGATATAAAAATTGTAACAAAAGAGCTTACACAATTAGAACAACTAATTAAAATACAACAACAAAAAATAGATCATTTATTAACACATGAATATGATCATACTTGTAAATATTGTATTTCTAATATCTTTGTTAAAGAAGCAGAAGAAGCAAAAATAGAATTACCAAAAAATAAAAAATTAGCAGATATTGCATTTACAAAACAATTTGACTTACAAACAAATCGTGATATAATTCAAGATACAATTTTAAAATATCAAGAACAAATAGACTTATCTAATAAATTAGAAAAATTTGAATTACAATTACAAGTACTAGAAAGTGATTTACAAACAAAAGAATCTGAATTAGAAACAACTAATGAGCGTCAAGAATTATTTAAGAAGAATGAAACTGCTATTATTCATAATAAATCTATAGATGAAAAAATTAAAACAAAAAAGAATTTAATAACTGATATTGTAAATACTTTAAAAACTATTACTGATAAAGTTAAATCAAATCATGGTGAAATAGAAGTTGCAAAAACTAAAAAGAAAACAGCGTTAGAACAATTAGAAACATATAAACAATTAGAAACTGAATATAAAGCATATGAATATTATTTACAGTCTGTAAAAAGAGATGGTGTGCCATATGAGTTAATTAAAAAAGCTTTACCTAAAATAGAAACAGAAATAAATAATGTATTAGATCAAGTTGTAGATTTTAACATGGTATTAAATACAGATGGTAAAAATATTAATGGATATATTATATACGATGAAGATAATTTTTGGCCATTAGAATTAACTTCTGGTATGGAACGATTTATGAGTTCATTAGCAATCAGAGTAGCTTTAATTAATGTTTCAGCATTACCTAGACCTAATTTTATTGCTATAGACGAAGGATGGGGTAGTTTAGATAGAGAACACATATCGTCAGTAACAAATTTATTTGAATATTTTAGATCAAAGTTTGATTTTTCAATTATTATATCTCACGTAGAATCTATGCGTGATATGGTAGACAATTTAATAGAAGTAAATAAAATAGAAAATTTCAGCCAGATTATACATACGTAATATTTATTAAAAAAGAAGTATGTATTCAAAATGGCAAAAAAACGCAAATTAAATAATCCAGATTTACGTAACAAAACATTATTTTTTAATGATACATCAAACACATCTCCTGATGTATTCAGAATAACTGATTTTCCTTTACGATTTACAGCAGGTAAAAACTTAATCAAGTTACAAGGAAATTCTGCAAATTTAAAACCTGGTTCTATTTTACAAATAGAAATTACTGATTCTAATAATGATCCTATATATAATGAAATATTAAATTATTTAGAAGATGATGGGTCTAGAGTAATAGCAGTTTATATATATCCTGACACTCCAGAAGGAGATTGTATAGTAACATTAGGTACTGAATTAACAGAATTAAACGGAAGAATTGTACCAACACAATTTCAAAATAAAATTAATACAATATGGTCAGAAACTATACCAGTTTCTCCAACAGCTGTTAATGAAAGTGAAGTTATATTCACATCAGAACCTGTAATTACATTAGACGAACAAATTGCTGTACAACTAGATAGAAGTTTTTCTGGAAGTTTACAAACTACTACATATGATATTGGTACTGTACAATATATTAACAGAAATGATGATTCAAACATATTATTAACTGGAGGAAAATTTAGTTCAGATATGAAGGATGGAACATTAACTGTTACCAATCCAATCAATCCATTACCAGTACCTAACTTTTCATTAAATACGACTCCAATATATACTTCAAAAATAAAAAAAGTATTAAATGATACTACTTTAACGTTAGAAAGTCCATTTATATTTTTAACAAGTCAAAGTTTATCCCAACAAAAATATACACAATTTGATAATTCCACATATTCAATCGAATATAATGTTACACCTACATTTAATGCAACACAAAATTCACAATCATTTGCTTTAATGCAAATAAAAAACTTATCACCTGACACTGGTGATATTAGTAGAATAAAATTATATGGTAGTAATAATGGATCTATTGGAGATTATGAATTATTAAATGATATTGATTTAACTCCTACTGAAATTTTTGTAGACGCAACAGGTTCAATATTACCAGATGTATCAATTGGATTTTTTACATCACAAAGTATAATTAATGAATATTGGGAAAGTAAAACGTTTTTAAATAATATTGAAACTACAGGTCCTACAATGACTTGGTCGACTAGTTCATTAAATAATGCAATGCTTATTAGTAGTGCAACTGATATATCCAAATATAATGATGTACATATTATAAAATCAAAAGATTCAATACAAGGAGTATTTGTAGAAAATTCTCAATACAAAATACAATTTGATGCAATTGGAACACAATTAATACCAGGCCAAGATTCTAAAATATCAATATATTTATCTGGATCTTCTTTTAACTTTGATGGTAGTGATATTCTTAATCAAGAACTTCCAATTAATTTAGGTAAAAAAATTGGTGAAGTAAAAACTACCGCTACAAATCAAAGATATGATGATGTTAATTTTACATTTATGGCAGATAAAGATGGATTAGGATCTATTTTATTTGTAATTGAAAATGGACAATGGCAACTATCAGAAGTTCAAACACTTTCAGATTCAGAGTTTGGTTTTACTGAAAATTATACTAGACTAAGAACTTTAATTCCAGTAGAACATAAAAGTGATAATCAAATATCATTTAAATTAGAATATTATAATACTGCTGGAAATAAAAGTAAAACCATAAGTTATGTTAATAATAAAACATTTGAAGGCGGTAATAGATATATAGACGGTGCATTTTCTTTATTAACTGGTTCATTATTTGTAGCTGACTCATTAGATTCTGGAATTGATATATCAGGATTACAAGGTACTGGATTTATTAGATCATTGCCATATGCTGGATTTAATCAAGCAACTGGATCTGGACCAGCTGGATTTCTAATTTATTCTGGTTCTGCACTACCAAATCAAACAGAAACATCTTATGGCGGAGTTGGATTAGAATTAGTAGCAGATGAAAATAACTTTTTTAGATTTAGAACTAGTGGATCTAACGGACAAGGTGAATTAGATATACGTACTGAAAAAATTGTAATGAGTGGTAGTGAAGTTTCAATAAACACTCCAACATTCTTTTTAGGTGAAGCAGCTACTCAATTTATAAGCGGAGCCAATGGACAACTAGAAATATCTTCTTCAGGATATCATATACAACCTAGTGGCGACATAACAGCATCAAAAATATTAATTGAAGGTGGTACTATTACTGACGATGTAACTATATTAGGTTCTGTATCAGCTAATAGTATATTAACACCGGCAACAATTGGAGGATCTCCAGCAACAGCAGCAAATGCGTCATCATCTATATCTGATCAGGGTTTAGCTATATTTAAATCTGCATCTATAGGTGGATTTGTTGTTAGCTCAGAAGAAATTAGATCTGCAGATCAAGAACTTAGATTAAAAGCTGGAGGACAAATAACAGCATCAAGAGTTTTATTAGAAGGTGGTACTATAACAGACGGAGTTACTATACTAGGGGCTGTAACTGCAAATAGTATTCGAACTCCAGCAACAATTGCTGGATCTCCATCTACTGACTCAAATGCATCATCATCTATATCTGCAACTGGATTAGCAATATTTAAATCCGCATCCATAGCTGGATTTGTTGTTAATGAAAACGAAATTAGATCAGCTGATAGTAGTTTAAGATTAAAAGCAACTGGTCAAGTTACTGCATCAACATTACAATTAATTGATGGCAATTTTGATGGACAATCAGTAGGAAAAATTTCTGGTAGTGCATTAGTAATGGAAGTACCAACATTCTTTTTTGGATCAACTGCACAATTTGTATCTGGATCAGATGGAAATATTGAAATTTCTTCTTCTAATTTTCATTTATCATCTTCTGGCGATGTTAAACTATCTGGTAATGTAACAGCAACTTCTGGAGATATTGGTGGATTTGAAATTAATAATAATAGTATCTCTTCTACTAATAATAATTTAATATTATCTTCATCTGGTCAAATTACTGGTTCTACCGTTTTATTTACTGGTGGAGATATTGCTGGATTCAATATTAATACAGTTGGTATTAAATCTTCAAATAGTAATTTAATATTATCAGCTTCAGGCCAGATAACAGCTTCAAACGCACAAATAACTGGAGATATTACCGCAAATACAATTACAGCAAATACTGCCGGCACCATTGCAAACTTCAATATAGACTCAGTTGGTATTAAATCAGCAAATAGTAAATTAATATTATCTGCATCTGGTCAAATTACTGGTTCTAATTTTTTAATGGCAGGTGGACGTATAACAGACGGAGTTACTATTGAAGGCACCGTTTCTGCAAATAGTATATTAGTACCAGCTGATCTAGATGCTACGGAAGCTTCTGCATCTATATCTTCAGAAGGATTAGCTATATTTAGGTCAGCATCTATTGCCGGATTTAATATAAATCCTATAGCAATTGCTAGTGCAGATAAAAGTTTAATTCTTTCTGCATCTGGACAAATTACCGCATCTGATGCAAAAATAACTGGAGATATTGTAGCAAATACTATTACAGCTAATACAGCTGGTACTATTGCTAGTTTTAATATTGACTCGGTTGGAATAAAAAGTTCTAATAGCAAACTAATATTATCAGCTTCTGGAAATATGACTGCGTCAAATGCTAAAATAACTGGTGACATTACTGCAAATACCATTACTGCAAATACAGCTGGAACAATAGCAGGATTTACTATTAACTCGGTTGGTATTAAATCTTCTAATAGTAAATTAATCATGAGCGCTTCGGGGCAAATAACTGGATCTAACGTATTATTAGATGGCGGGGAAATAGGTGGGTTCACCTTGTCTGCAGATGAGGTTAAATCTTCTAATAACAATCTAAGATTAAAAGACTCTGGCCAGATAACTGGTAGTGATGTTTTATTCGATGGAGGAGATATTGCTGGATTCAATATTAATACAGTTGGTATTAAATCTTCAAATAGTAAATTAATTCTTTCTGCATCTGGAAATATAACGGCATCTAATGCAAATATTACCGGTGACATAGTAGCAAATACTATTACCGCAAATACTGCTGGTACCATAGCAGGGTTTAATATAAATTCAGTTGGTATTAAATCATCAAATAGCAACTTAATTCTTTCCGCATCAGGTAATATGACTGCGTCAAATGCTCAAATTACAGGAAAAATTGTAGCAGAAGAAGGTACTATAGGGGGATTCAATATTGGAGATGACTTAGACTCATCTGCAGGAACTCTTAAATTAAAAGGAGCATCTGGCCAGATAACTGCGTCAGCAGCACAGATAACTGGTAAAATTGTAGCTGAAGAAGGCACAATTGGCGGCTTTAATATTGGATCAGACTTAGACTCATCAGCTGGTACTCTTAAATTAAAAGGCGAATCAGGCCAAATAACAGCATCCGCAGCTCAAATAACTGGTAAAATAACGGCTCAAGAAGGTACTATAGGAGGATTCAATATTGGAACGAATCTAGAATCATCTGGTGGCACGTTAAATTTAAAAGGTTCTACCGGACAAATTACTGGTTCTAAGGTATTATTAGATGGAGGAGAAATAGCTGGATTTGATATTAATACAATTGGGATATCATCTGAAAATAAAAATTTAATTCTATCTGCATCTGGCCAGATAACATCATCTACTGTATTATTTGACGGAGGTACTATTGCTGGATTTGATATTGACACTATAGGAATATCATCAGCAAATAAACAATTAATATTGTCAGCGTCAGGACAAATAACAGGATCTAATTTTTTAATGGCTGGAGGTCGTATAACAGATAGTGTTACTATTGAAGGCACCGTTTCTGCAAATAGCATATTAGTTCCGGCAGGACTAGATGCGACTGCAGCGTCTGCTTCTATATCTTCAGAAGGTTTAGCAATATTTAGATCAGCATCTATTGCTGGATTTGTTGTTAATGAAGATGAAATTAGATCTGCAAATTCTAGTTTAAGATTAAAATCAAATGGTCAAATTACAGGATCAGACGTATTATTTGATGGTGGAACTATAGGAGGATTTACTTTAAGTAGCAACACATTAGCAGCAACAAATTTTGAATTAAATCCTAGTGGAAAACGAATAACATTAGGCTCTGGCAATGATATTTTTATTGCAGACGGAGACGAAGGAATACAATTAGGTAATTCTACATTTAATAGTGCTCCATTTAGTGTTACAAAAGCTGGAGCACTAAAGGCTATTTCTGGAGAAGTTGGAGGCTTTACATTATCATCTAATACAATTTCAGGAACAAATATTATAATAGATTCAGCTGGAAGTATACAGACATCAGATTATGTATCTGATTTGAAAGGATGGAAAATATCTGCTGATGATAATGGATTTGCAGAATTTGAAAATGCAAAAATTAGAGGTACATTATCAACTGCAGTATTTGAAAAAGAAACTGTTAATGCTGTAGGAGGACAATTATATGTAGCAAATTCCACAACATTAACTTCATCTGTATCACATTCGAGTGCAAATTATTTACCTACCGATAGTACAATGTCTGTAGTTAATGCTAGCGGATTTTCTATAGGAGAAATATTATCTTTAAAGAAAGTTACTAGCACTGGATTTGGTACTGAATATATATTTGTTCAATCATCATCTAGAAACGATTCAAGTAGTGATAGCGATCTTTCTGGAAATTTATTTGTATTAAGAGGATATTCTGGATCTTTAGGATCTGATTCATCATTTGCAAGTGCTTCATTAGGAGATTCTCCAGGAGCTGCACAATCTTATTCTGGATCTCAAGTATTAGTATCAACTGGTAAAGTTGGAACTGGGTTTATAAGATTAAATGCAAATCCTAATAATCAAGCAACGCCATATATTGATATTGTTGAAAGAACAGGATCAGCAATTTTTGATGTATCATTAAAAGCTAGGCTTGGTGACTTATCTGGATTAGCTGGATCTTCATTAGTATTTGGAAATACAGATCCTGGATTTGGTTTAGCAACTGACAATGTATATCTGCAAGGTGGTATAACAGCAACATTTGGTCAAATTGGAGGATTTGCTATAACATCAACCGCAATATCATCATCTAATAATAGTTTAATATTAAGAGGAGACTCAGGTCAAATAACAGGCTCTAAAATTTTACTAGACGGTGGCAAAATTGCAGGCTTTGATATTAATTCAGTAGGAATAAAAAGCTCGAATAGTAAATTAATATTATCAGCTTCTGGTAACATAACTGCATCTAATGCAAATATTACTGGTGATATAGTAGCAAATACAATAACTGCAAACACAGCTGGAACAATAGCAGGCTTTACTATTAATTCAGTTGGTATTAAATCTTCTAATAGCAACTTAATTCTTTCTGCATCAGGAAATATGACAGCTTCAAATGCACAGATAACTGGTAAAATTGTAGCAGAGTCTGGAACGATAGGCGGCTTTAATATTGGAGATGATTTAGATTCAGCGGCCGGCACATTAAAATTAAAAGGAGCGTCTGGTCAGATAACTGCGTCAGCAGCACAGATAACTGGTAAAATAACGGCTCAAGAAGGTACTATAGGAGGATTCAATATTGGTACAAATTTAGAATCATCTGGAGGCACTTTAAACTTAAAAGGAGCAACAGGTCAGATAACTGGTTCTAAAGTTTTACTAGATGGCGGAGAAATAGCTGGTTTTGATATCAATACAATTGGGATATCATCTGCTGATAAAAGTTTAATTCTATCTGCATCAGGACAAATTACAGCATCCGCAGCTCAAATTACCGGAGATATTGTAGCAAATACAATTACAGCAAATACTGCTGGTACTATCGCCGGCTTTAATATAAATTCTGTTGGTATTAAATCCTCTGATAGCAACTTGATATTATCTGCATCAGGTCAAATAACTGGTAGTGATGTTTTATTTGACGGTGGAACTATAGGCGGATTTACTATTACGTCTGATAAAATAAAGTCAGGTACAAATATAAGATTAGATGCTGCAAATAAAAAATTTATAATAAATGATAATACATTTGGAAATACTGGTATACAACTAGAATATAATTCTGGAACACCTAGAGCACATATTGGAACAGAAAATGCTGAAAGAATAACATTTGACGGATCTAATTTAATTATGAGTGCCTCTACATTTGTGTTAGGAAGTCCAACTCAATTTGTATCTGGAGCAAATGGAAATATAGAAATTTCATCATCAAATTTCCATCTAGATAATACCGGCAATGTTAATATGTCTGGAACTGTTACTTCTACCGCTGGTAATATTGGTGGATTTAATATTAACTCCGTAGGAATAAAATCATCAAATAGCAACTTAATATTATCAGCATCAGGACAAATTACAGCATCTGATGCTAATATTACAGGCGATATAGTAGCAAATACAATTACAGCAAATACTGCAGGGACAATAGCAAACTTTAATATAAATTCAGTTGGCATCAAATCATCTAATAGCAACTTGATATTATCAGCATCAGGTAATATTACAGCATCTAATGCAAAAATTACTGGAGATATTGTAGCAAATACTATTACAGCAGACACTGCTGGTACTATCGCCGGCTTTAATATAAATTCTGTTGGTATTAAATCTTCAAATAGTAATTTAATATTATCAGCATCAGGTAATTTAACAGCATCTAATGCCCAAATTACCGGAAAAATTGTAGCTGAAGAAGGCACAATTGGTGGCTTTAATATTGGAGATGATTTAGATTCTTCAGCTGGTACTCTTAAATTAAAAGGAGCGTCTGGACAAATAACAGCATCCGCAGCTCAAATTACCGGAGATATTGTAGCAAATACAATTACAGCAAATACAGCCGGTACTATAGGTGGATTTAATATTAACTCTGTAGGAATTAAATCATCAAATAGCAACTTAATTCTTTCTGCATCTGGCAATATGACCGCATCTAATGCTCAAATATCTGGAAAAATAACGGCAACCGATGGAGCTATTGGTGGATTTACTATAGGTAGCACATCTTTGATTGCAGGTAGCAACACAACTAGAGTATCTTTAAGTACAGCAGATGGTATACATTTAGGAAATAATACATTTGGTTCAGCACCATTTAGAGTTACAAGAGCAGGAGCCGTAACCGCAACTAATGCTACGGTAACAGGTGATATAGTAGCAAATACAATAACTGCAAACACAACAGGAACAATAGCAAATTTTAATATAAATTCAGTAGGAATAAAAAGTGCAAATAGTAATTTAATATTATCCGCATCAGGAAATATGACAGCTTCAAATGCACAGATTACCGGAAAAATTGTAGCAGAGTCTGGAACTATAGGTGGCTTTAATATTGGATCGGACTTAGATGCTGCATCAGGTACTCTTAAATTAAAAGGCGCATCAGGACAGCTAACTGCGTCAGCAGCACAGATAACTGGTAAAATAACATCAAACGAAGGAACAATTGGTGGATGGACAATAGGTTCAACTTTATCTGCAACCAATATATTATTAGACCCATCAACACCAAAAATAACATTAGGCTCAAAATCAACATTAACAGATTCGAACTCCGGGTTATACATGGGAACAGACGGACTTGCTCTAGGAGCATCTTCTGTATTCAAAGTAACAAATGCCGGCGTATTAACTGCAACAAATGCAAATATAACTGGTGATATTACTGCAAATGCTGGTAATATTGGCGGATTTACTATTACCAGCAATGCTATAGCAAGTTCTGATGGTAATCTTGTTTTATCTGGATCAGGTAGAATTACTGCAAGTGCAGGTATAATTGGCGGATTTGAATTATCTACTAATAAATTTGAAGGAACGCCAGAAATAATTTCAGTTGTAAGTCAATCCGTAACAAATACAGCTGTTAGTTGTTCAATTCTAGAGCTGAATACTGCACCAACCACCGGTGTATTAAATGTTTCAATAGATTATTTTTCAAGCGCACAAGAAACTAACGATGCAACAGGAGATAAAAATTCTGGATTATTAGATGTTGATTTCTGGGATGGATTAGCTCAAGCTGGTAACTTATATGTATATGCAACTGAAGCAGGAGAAGGATTTGGTTCACCTATTAATTTATTTAACGAAGTCGACACCGAAGGTAATCCCTTTGCCGCTGTTTCAGTCGCAAAAGTTGGAAATTTTGGAACTCCGTCTGTCAAGTTCTTTTCATTAGATGGTTTTCAGGTTGGAACTGCTAGTTTTGGTGGGGATCTTCATTTTATAAATGAGGAAGATTATTCAGACGCAGGTAGTATTACTTTTGTATCTGGAGCAAATCAAACTACAACATTTAATTCAGAAAAACAATCAATATTATTAAACTCTTTAGAAAAATCATTGTCAATAGCAACTGGTAGTTTTGGAGACACTGGAATACAATTACAATACAATGATGGTAATCCTAAATTCTTTGTAGGAACTGATACTGGTAGTCATTTTAAATATGATAGCAATATAGTATCAATTTCATCTTCAAACTTCACAGTTACTCCTGCAGGAGAAGTTGAAGCTAAACAAATAGAATTAACAGATTATGCAAAAGCTGATTATTTTGTATTTAAATTATTAAAAATAAATGTTGCTAATTCTGGTTCATTCTTTGAACAATATACAGCAGGTGGAAAAAATTATACTAAATTAGTATTAGATGGATCTTTAGGTGGATCAATAGCACAGTCTGTTAGAATTGAATGTGTTCCTAATAATCCAATTGGTATGATACAACCACCAGTTAAATCAAATAGTCAAGGACATGAAGTTACTATAGAATGTGCTACTACTGCAGTAGGATATGCAGCTCTAGTCGCAGTTAGTGGTAGTAATTCATATGCATATGGATTTTATGGAGATTCAGATGATTGGTTTTATCAATTATTTCAAACAAGAGTTTATCCCGCTGGAGGAAGTGTTACATATGGCGGCGGAAGTGTTGGAGATATAGGAGCATCGTCTGGAAGAATAATGGTACAAAACTCTGGCCAGCGTTTTAGATTTGTTAGATCAGCATATGATTTTAGATTGTTAGGAGTATCAAGTTATGATACAACCGCTGCTGGAAACTTTAATTCTCAAGGTTTAGTTAATTTTCATTCTGGATTAAAAACTACATCTGGACCTATTGCTATAGGTAAAGGAGCTACTGAAAAAGCGACTGCAGGATATGCGTTTGAAGTTGATGCTATTACAGACAGAAATGGAACAACTACAGATGATTCATATTTCCACGGAAATATTACAGTTGCTGGTACAATTAAAGATTCATCTGGAGATGCAGGATCTTCTGGTCAAATATTATCTTCTACCGGAACAGGAACAAATTGGATAGCTAATTCTGGTGGTGGATCTGGAGATATTGAAGGCGTTACTGCAGGAAATGGATTAACTGGTGGTGGTACATCTGGAACAGTTACTTTAAATGTTGGAGCTGGTACTGGTATTGATGTTGCAGCTGATGCTATATCAGTTGATGTATCTGATTTTATGACTAACGGATCCAATAATAGAGTAGTCACTGCTACCGGTACTGATGCAATGAATGCGGAAGCAAACATGACATTTGATGGTACTAATTTATTAGTTAGTGATGATTCAAATGCATATGCAAATATTGGTAGAACAAGAGTTGGTTATGCAACTTATAGTGATTATGGATATGTTTCACATAGAGATATGACAGGTGCAGGACAATATGCATTATTACAATCTGCTGCGGGAGATACATTTATAAATGCTGCAACTGGTAAAACTCTTCATTTACGAATAAATAATTCATCTATAGCTAGCATAACCGCAGCTGGATTAAATATGTCCTCAGGTTTTATTTTAGACGGAAATACTATAACTGGTGTAGATGATTCAGGTGAATTTACAAATGACGATGCTCATATCATGACATCGGCCGGAGTTGAAGATAAAATATTAGGTTATAGTTATACAGCAAATGCATTGCCTTTAGCTGGTGGAACTATGTCTGGTGCAATTGCGATGGGTAATCAGAACATAACTGGTATTAATAATCTTACTATAAATGACCCTGGCCCAAACGAAGGAATAAATTGGAATGGTGGTAACACAAAAATATTTGAATCACCAGATAATTTAACAACAAACTCTGCAGGTAACTTACAATTTGTATATGGTTCAACTCGAAGATTAACAGTTAATAGTACTGGTATAGATGTAAATGGTAATATAACAGCATCTGGTGATATAAGTTCAAGTGCTACAATTACAGCTAATAAGTTTAAATTAAATGAATCTGGTACCACAACACTTACTGAAGTACCTAGCAACGGTACTGTTGAAGTAAATACTGGAAATGGATATGTAAGAATAGGACCTGCAAATTCTGGTTTTGCTCATTTTAGTACAAATAAAACTCAATATTATTTTAATAAAAAGATTGTAGTCGACGAAGGTATTATTGGATCATATGACGAAGATTTATCATTAAGAAGAGTATATAGTAGTGCTAATGATAGTATTCTTATAAGAGCTACTAGTATAGGATTTTTCTTAGATGGCGCTGAAGATATGCGTTTAGAAAATGATGGTGATTTACATGCTGAAGGAGATGTCATAGCATCATCAACTACTATATCTGATTCTAGATTAAAAGATAATATAATTCAAATTGGTGGAGCGTTAGACAAAATAAAATCTTTAAGAGGAGTTTCATATACATGGAATGCTGGCAAGAAAAAGGGTAAACAAGATATAGGTTTAATAGCACAAGAAGTAGAGGAAGTATTACCAGAAATAGTTAAAGATAAAAAAATGCCATTAATGGATGGAATAGATCCAAATGAAACATATAAAACTATTGATTACGAAAAAATTATTGCAGTTCTTGTAGAAGCAGTTAAAGATCAACAAACACAAATTGATGAATTAAAAAGAAAAATTAAATAGAAAGAAATAATTATGGCAATTACAAAAACAACAAGTATTAGTAATATAGTAGTAGTCCCTAAAGATGCATCAGCAGCTTCTTCGACAAACGCAGGAAATCCTATGATTACAGTTTGGTCAATAATAGTAGTTGATGATGATTCTGATAATGAATTACCAATGTCAAATCAAATGACAAAACACATTTATAGATATGTAGAAGATGGAGGCTCAGCAACAGATGTATCTGCAGAAGATGCATTAGTACAATCTATTGCAGCTGCAATCTGGAGTTAATAAATGCCAGTAGGTAGTGATAATATATCAATGCAAGGAATTGCAGTCTCCGGAAGTTTTGAAGTTCAAACTAATATAAGTTTACAAACCATATGGACGACATTTGTAACAGCCAATCCATCAGGGGGAAACTTAAGATTAAATGATATGGCAAACAAAGACTACCCAACAACATCAACAAGTGCAGCATCTTCGGTAACTACCACAAGTATGACATGTAATGCTAACGTTACTGCAGACGGTGGTGTACTTGGAGGAATAACACAAAGAGGATTTTATTTTGGAACAAATGCAAGTTATGCATCAAACACAAAAGTTTCTGTAGCAGGAACAACAGGAACATATACGTTAGCAAGAACAAGTTTAACTGCTGGCACAACATATTATATAACAGGGTATGCTATAAATGCATTAGGTGAAAGACAAGGCTCAACAGTATCTCAAGCAACATCGGCAGCTCCTTCATTAACAGCTATAACGATATTAACATCTGGAGGAGGTGGTTTTGAAGGCAGTAGTGCCGCATGCGAAGGAGAAGAAGGTATTTTTGCAACAATGTACCATGATGGATCAAATAGCTATACAGTAGTAGGAGATAAAATATATACAACTAATGGTACAAGTAATCCTTTAGGAGATGGATATTATAGACAACCATTTAGATCGAAATCTAATCAATCTATAAGAATAAATTCAGACGAAGGGGATGACGGAGAAGTTATGGAAGTTTCAAATTGCTAAAAATATCATGAATTATTTTAAAGGAATATTTATATAAAATGAAGAACGTAACAGTATTATTTCCAGGAGGCTTTAAGCCAATTACAGGAGCGCATATGGCTCTTGCACAACGATATGCTCAAAACCCTACCGTTAACAAAGTTATCATGTTAATAGGCCCTAAAGAAAGAGATGGCATAACTAGAGATACAAGTATTAAAATGTTTAATTTATTAAATAAAAATACAAACATTGAAATACAACCTACCAATTTTAATTCTCCAATAATGGCTGCATATGAATATCTATTTGAATTGCCAGAAGATACACAAGGTCAATTTGCATTAGCTGCATCTGAAAAAGATGATGATTATGTTCGTGTTAAATCATTTCTACCAAATATAGACAAATATAAAACAATTGGCGATAGATCAGGAAGAAAAATTCCAGCCGGTGTAGATGCTATAGAATTAACAGTTTCTGTTGATCCATTAAAATATAAAGACGGCAATGCAATTTCTGCATCTGCAGTAAGAGCAGCATTAAATGCAGACG
>Ga0206123_10001023_pt1 | contig 26927 bp, 23 predicted proteins | sample Helgoland_Spring_2_FD_160086 | JGI IMG/M metagenome (GOLD analysis project Ga0206123, IMG submission 160086) | Pelagic subsurface seawater microbial communities from Kabeltonne, Helgoland, North Sea - Helgoland_Spring_Bloom_20160316_1 | ecosystem: Environmental > Aquatic > Marine > Epipelagic ...
AACTGTTTATATAAAACTTCAAGATTGATCAATGGAAATTTAAAGATTTTTAAAAAATTTAATACTTGTTAGTTAAAAATTATTTAAGACTACAGTCCGTAGTCTTTTCAAAAATAAATAATTATAACTCCTTTATAATGTGATATTTAACTTTTGTATTTTAATAAAATAACGTATATTTAAGTAGGATAACTTGTTATAATTTAGCTAATATTTTGTTAAATTATAAATATATACAAGTTATATTCATGTTAAATAATTAAAATAACATACGTTATATGCACGTTAATTTCTATAAAAAACCACAAATAAAGACACATAAGACACCCGTAAAAGTAGAAAAATCCGTCTTATTTTTAGACTATTTAGAACATTTTATTTCCAATTCAGCCACAAAAAGAGTCCAAGGATATGGAACGGTGGGTTTGGCATACAATACCATTCGGACTTATAAATCGCTTCTTCGGATTGTAAAAGGGTATGAATTTGAGAAGTCTGAAAGATTGTATTTGAATTCTATTGATAAATATACCGCCGAATCTTTTACACGTTTTCTAAAAATTGTGTAGCAGTTGAGTTTTATTTGGTTATCTTACTTTTTACTCCTAACCTTCTCTTATAGAAATCCAAAGAAGACAATTTTTCAAATAACCAAATTCGATACACTTTGTGTCTTACAGACTTACAAATAATGTTTAATCTATATTTTAAAAGAAGATAAGCTTTAACTTTTTTGTATCGTCTTTTTGTTATTTTCTTGTCGGTAAATTGATTATTAAATACACTTAAATAGTAAGCTGTCTTTTTAGTATTGTTGTATTCTAAACTATCTACTCTATCAAAAACCTCATAACAAGCTGCTAAAAAACAATTTAAAGGGTGGCTTAACTTGTTTAACGTATTCACTGCAGCTTTTGCACTTGTTTTTTTAGACAATAAAAAAACATCATAGGCATTTCGTAAAGCCATTGTTTTATAATAAAAACCACTGTCGTTTATTTGATTCGCTATGATGGATAAATTAAGCTTGTTTGCATAACTTAGAACAGTTACTCCATTTATAACCTGACTGTCTTTCGTTACAAAACTATAATTAAATTCGTTAGTGTATTTATCTATTAAAAGCTCTTTATGAATTTCTACAACTGCGATACTATCTTTTCTTATAATCCTTGGATAATGTCTATGAGGCAACTCTTGATGAATTTCTTTATCATATCCGAACTCTCTTAAAAGAGTAATCGCTTTTGTATAGTCTTCTTTTAAAATGACTAAATCAATATCTCCAACCATACGCTCAGAATCATCATCATAGATTCCTGCTAATAAATTTCCTGTTCCTTTAAGAAATATTGGTATAATATTATTTGCTAGCAACAGGGAGTTTAATGCTCTTGCTTGCGTGATAATTTCCTTGTTCCGTTCTCTATTTAATTTGGTAATATATTTCATGTAATTAACTAACTCTTCAGGTAAATAGTTTAAAAAGTTAGCCCTTTGTAAATTACAATACAATGCAGTAAACACATAATGAGCAGTACTTACTTTTACAACTGCATCCCAATCTACATCCGTTGTCTTCAAAATGAACTCGATGTCATCTCTATTTTTTTGTTCTAAAGAGATTGTCAAACATTTGGCAATAAAAAATAGCGTTTCTTTATAATTCAATGATGTTAGTCTTTGGTTAATGTGTTTTTCTTTCATGTAATTGGTTTGTTATTTAAAACCTTACCAAGCTCTTTTAGAACCCTGAGGATATAAAGATTGTGTTATGATTTATAAAATAAAACACTATAAGAGTACCTTTTAGGTTAATCATTAAGCTTATTAATTTGAAAAACTTATGATCGTTTAGTAATGAAACATCTTTCTAAAAAAATGTAAAACACTGTAAAATCATACTATAAATAAAAATAAATCAACTTCAGTCCGTAGTCTTTTTCTTTTCTATTTTTAAATCATCATTAAAAATTTCTTTTCGGCAAATGTTTAAACCATTTTTCATATAATTTAGAATCAGGAAATATTATAACCCAAGCAGTCATAAAAATTAATTGTAAATCTAAAAACAAGGAACGATTATTTTGGTACCACATTTCAAGTTCGCCCTTATATGGTAATATTATTTCTTTATAACATTCATGAGGCGTTAGTTCAGATTCTGTCAAGATTTTCTCTTCATCCCTAAAAACTATAGAACCTATTCCTGTTAAACCTGGCTTTACGTTATAAATGGAATTTTGAAAATTCAAACTATACCTATTAAAACCGGCCCTCATTAGAGGTCTTGGTCCAATGATAGAAATATCACCCATAAATATGTTGAATAATTGTGGAAGTTCGTTTAATTTAGATTCTCTTAAAAATTTACCAACTTTAGTTACTCTAGGATCATTTCGTAATGTTACATCTCCAGCACCGATATTTGGACTATTTTTTATCATGGTTGCAAATTTATAAATCATAAAACTCTTTGTTTTATAACCTACTCTTTCTTGAAGATAAAAGACTTCACCTTCTCCTGTTAATTTAAGTATTACAATAATTAAGATTAAAATTGGTGAAAGCAATATAATTGCGATACTAGACAAAATAATATCAAAAATATGTTTAGAAATTAAATACATGTGTTAAAGAATTTTTTAATAGTTTCAACAACTTTTATAAGATCATCTTCTGTAATACCTGTTGAACAAGGAATTGACAAACAGCTTTCATGAATCTTCTTACAATTATCTCTTTTAGTTATGTAATGACAATTTTTATACATAGGTAGTTGATTCATTGGCATCCAAAAGGGTCTACTCATTACTTTATTAGCGTTCAAATATTTCAATAATTCTTTCTGATATTTTGTTTTGATAGTGAATAACCAATCATTATGTTCTACCTCATCAGTGACATGCTGAAACTCTATATCACCAACTCCATTAAGATGTTCTCTATAGTAATTTCCTATAAATTGTTTTTTATTTACAAAAGAGGGCAAACGTTCCATTTGAGCAACTCCAATAGCAGCTAACACATTTACAAGTCTATAATTGTAACCTACTTCGTCATGATAGTAAAGCATTGGGTCAACTTTAGCCGTGGTAGTAAGATGTTTAGCCTTTTTTGCTAATAAACTATCGTTAGTGACAATTACCCCACCACCACCTGTTGAAATTATTTTATTTCCATTAAAACTGAAAACACCTAGCTTATTAAATGTTCCAGCAGATTGGCCTTTAAATTTAGACCCTAATGCTTCTGCAGCATCTTCTACAAAGGATATATTATACTTTTCACAAATCATCATAAACTTTTCTACATCAAAAATATTTCCTTGAATATGAACGGGCATGATTGTTCTTACACATCTCCCGTCTGTATTAAGAACACGTTCACCTTCGGAATTTATAGATGTTTTATTATCTAAAAAATCATCCAAAATATCTAGATCCATCTGCCAAGTTTTTGAGTTTGCATCAATTAATATTGGATCTGCACCTGTATATCTTATAGAATTTGCACTTGCAACAAAAGTCATATTAGAAACTATGACATAATCATTTGTTTTAACACCAGCTAATAGAAGAGCTATATGAAGTGCTGAAGTTCCGTTCATGGTAGCAATACCGTATTTAGCACCAGCATAATCTGCTACCATTTGCTCAAATTTATCTACATAACTCCCTGCTGATGAAATCCAACCTGTATCTAAACATTCCTTTACATATTTTAACTCATTCCCAGAAATATTAGGAACACTCAGTAGTACCGTTTTTTCTTTTTCATTCATTATTTACTTTTTTTATTATCATAAAATGACTCATGAAGATCTTTGTTTTTATTCAAATAATCAATGTACCAGTTTATTGTATCTTTTAAACCATCTTTCCAGTTAACCTTAGGATCATAATCTAAATCTTTTTTAGCTTTACTTATATCAGGACAACGTCTAGCTACAGAACCTGGATAAGTAGGAGCATCAATATAGCCACCTTTGAAACCCATTAATTCACCTGTATATTGAATTAACTCTTTAATTGTAATTTCTTCTTGAGTACCAATATGATATATCTCACCATTACCACCCTTCTCCATAGCTAATACTGTTCCATTAACAGCATCATCTATATGATTAAATGCTCTTGTCTGATCTGCACCATATATTTTAAATGGATTTTCACCATTTAAAAAACGTTGAGCTAAATGAGGAATGACATGTTTGAATCCCATTCTTTGACCATAAACGTTATGGTACCTAACTATAGTACATTCAAAACCTAATTTATTTGCATATTGTATAAAGCCAGATTCTCCTAACATTTTTGTAACTGCATATGTAAACCTTGGGTGGGTTATGTCTTGAATTGTTAATGGCACTTCTTCAGCTGTTGGAATTTGATAATCAAAAGCCTCAACGGTACCTGCATAACATTCGCTAGTAGATGTAAATACTACTTTACCGCATTTACTGCTTCTAAGCCACTCTAGAGTGTTATAAATTAAAGCCGTATTAATTCTAATAATCTCATGTGGCATCTCATTTACATAATCAACACCTACTACTGAAGCTAACATATAAACGTAATCATAGTCTTTTTCTAGTTCTAGAAAGTAATTTGATTCCGTAAAATCTCCAGAAACAATCCTAATATCATGCTCATCAACAAGAGATTGTAATGAAGAATCTATTTTCCCACCGGCTCTAAAAAAATTATCAGCAATTGTAATTTTATAACCACCCTTTTTTGCCAAATATTTGGCAATACTAAAACCAATAAATCCAGCTCCTCCTAATAATAATACTTTTTTCATTTTTTTGTTTTTTTTAATTTATATCTCCTCTTCCGACTACTCGAACTTTGTGTTTTTCACTCAATTGTAAAATTTCTGAATTTGAAAATAAACCTACGGTATCAAAGATAAATAACTCTTCTTTTTTCAAAAGTAATGTTATCAAATGTTCAGAATTTTTGTATTCTTTATGTGCAGTAGTAATAACTACTAAATTTAATTCTGATTCAAAAACTTTATCAATATTTTCATCAACTTCAAGACCTACTTCCTCCCAAAATCTGACATAAGGGTCATGTAGTTTTACTTTTGCACCATCTTTAATCAAATAATTATAAAATGGTTTGACGGGAGTATATCTAGTATCTCCAACATCACTTCGATAAGAAACCCCTAATAGCAGTATATTTTTTTGATTTAAATTATTAAATTCCTTTTTCAAAAACTGATAAGCATTGAGTGGCATTTTATCATTTATTTGAACTCCTTTTATACTCTGACCTAATCCCTCTTTAGCTTCAAAAAGATTCTGTTTAGACCAAGAAGCTAATAAAGGATCTTTAGTTAAGCAATAACCTCCAACTCCAATACCTGGATACATTAAATTTTTATGAGTAGGCCTCATTCTTATCGCATCTACTACCTCATATAAATTAACACCTGACTCTTCTGCAAAACGAGACCATTCTACAGCAAAAGCAATATTCATAGCACGATAAGAATTTTCTAAAACTTTTGCCATCTCTGTAGCATTAGTATTTCCTAATCTTGTCAATGGATAATCTTTAGTAGAAATTATTGTTTTTAAGAATTGTTCTACAGAATTTGCTGAAATTTCGTTAATTCCTGAATATACTCTATAAAAATTCTGAATAGAATCTATATAGTTCGGCCCTGGCATAACTCGTTCATAAGAATGACCTAATTTAAATTTATCAACTGAAAGTCCTCTTTTTATTAAACATTCTTTGATAATTGGAAATGCTACTTTTTGAGATGTTCCTGGGGGTACAGTAGTTTCAATTAAGATTAATACATCTTCTTTACAATTATCACCAATTGCTTTCATTGCTTTTTTAAATGCAGTTAAATCTACTTCAAAATCATTAAGCTCTCCGTAAAAATCTGATTCTTTAGCTACATCTAGATTAATGTCAACGATTATTATATCTGCCTTTGTATATGCATATGAATCAAATGTGGCTAAAAAATTTCCTTTTTGTTTCGTAATATTATAAAACTCCTCAATTTTTGGATCTGATGCAATCACAGGAAATAAACCCTCATTTATTGATTTTATTTTCCAAAAAGTATCCTTTGTTGCAAGATCAACTCCAATCACAGCATAATCTCCTTCTATTGCGTTAGCGCAAACTAAAGACATAACTGCTCCTACAAATCCTAAACCTTGAACGGCAATTACTTGTTTATTATTTTTCGAGACAAATTCATCAATACTAATAGTATCATCTATTACATCAGGAATAATGTAAGTTTTTCCATTTAATGGATTAATTGATTCTTGTTTATTTTTCATTGTTTTAAACTTACTGGTTTTTTATTATTATCTAAAATACAATCCATGTATCAAACTATTAATTCTTTAAGGTTAGTAATTTTTAACTTTGGTAAATAGTTGAATTCTAAATCAAAATTTTGTTTGTGGATATTTTGTCCATTATCTAGTAAACATATTGTATCCCATTTTAAAATATTTGGAGCTAAAAAATCTTTAGATGTATTATCTGCTATGTATATTAACTTTTTGTTAGTATAAATTCTATTTAAAATTTTAAAATTATTAAAATGAGGTTTTTCGAAACCTGTTTCTTCTGAAATTATGATATTACTACAATCATTCGTTAAACCCAAGGCATTAATTTTATTGCGTTGAGAAATTGATCTTCCATCTGTGATAATTGAAAAATCAATACCTTTATTTTTTAATTCTTCTATCAATCCCTTCGCCCCATCATCTAATGAAATTTCAGGGAAATGGAATCGATATAATTCGAGGTATTTCTCATCGGTAAGATCTTTAGAATGTTTCAGATTTTCTTTAATAATATCAAAAAAATTCTGCCGCTGATAAACGCAGTCATCAATATACTTCCCCAAATCTAATGCATACTTATTTTTAAGATATCCATTGATATATTGGTAGGCCGACTTTACAAAATCTATTTCCTTATAAAGGGTATCATCAAGATCAAACACTACGTGGTTCTTTGTATCAATCATGGATTACAACTTCTTTCTCATATCTGATGTTAAGACAATTATCTTTCCAATCATCAAAATACTCAACTTCGCTATTCAAAATATATTCTTTTAGAATAAACTCAGGAAAACTGGCACCTGCATTCAACGAAAAAGGAAAGCCTCCTCCGAATCTCGGATTAATTTCTATACCATAAATATCTTCCGGATTTTTCTTATTGGAAAATAGCTGCAAAGTCAGGCAACCAATTGCACCTGGTAATTTGTTAAATGTTTTCAGAACAAAATCTAAAACTTCATTTTTTCTCGTGATCCCTTGGTTGGATTCGCCTCCAACTACTTTTAAACGAATTCTAGGTACAACGCATTTAAGGTTAGATTCTTTATCAAAATAAAGATCAACAGTATACTCATCATACTTTTTCTTTTCGATGTATTCAAGAATCATCATTTTTCCCGACTCGAGATCAACTGGCTTTACCTCATCAATACTAGCAGCTTTATAAATACCTTGACTATTACTTCCATTAAAAGGTTTTAAAAATATTGGAAATTGGATATCATCCTTAGTGTATATCTTTGGGGTTTTTATTCCGTAGTCATTGAAAAAGGTAATGGTCTTCTCCTTATCCCTCAAAATCTTTATGAGTTCTATGCTAGAAACAATAACATTAATGCCTACCTGTAGAAATTCACTTTTGTGTTGAGCTAATAACAGTAACTCTGAGTCAATTGTAGGAATCACAATAGTTATTGAATTTTCCAGACAAATATTTAGTAAAATCTGCATGTAGTCAGAATCAGAAAAATAACCTACCTTAAACGAACCATCTGCAAAATGTGCTGCCGGTGATGACTTGATTGGGTCTAAATCTGTAATAAACACTTTAGATTCGAGGTTAAGGGTACTTGCCGCTTTTTTAAAACCTTGAACTAATGAGACTCTCCTCCCCGCTGATGTAATTAATATGTTCATAACTTTCTATAATTGAGCCCTACGAAAGAGTAAGTCTTTAAATCGGATCGCATAATAATAAGGCATGGACCATTTACTTTTAATTGGGTATTTTGTTTTCATCGAATCAAATGGTGGGAAAATGGCTTTTATATTTTCACCAATTGAATCATATAGTGCTAAGTTGAAAAGAATATAGCCTATTTTAGTAAACTTTTTCTTTTTTTGATTATAAATACCTGCCTTTTTCAAATAGTGAAAAATCAATTTTCTTCTCAAGATCGAAGGTCTTAATCTTTTTAAAACAGAATCCGGAATTGGCGTTTCAAGCAAATGATTAGCGAAGTAGAGCGAAAAATAAACCGCAGTAGTTAATTTCAACTTAGCAACTTTCTTGTAAAAAATATCCCAATCTATTTTTTGAAATCGCACAATTCTATCAACATCGGAATGAAGTCTAAAACCTGGGGCACGAACATAACTATGCTTGGCAGTATGAAGGGCAACCTGAAGGAGATTATCTTCTGGGGTTAAAATTCTGACATTAGACCCTTTAACCTCGATAGAATTTTGCATTAATAGATCTCCGTTAGGCTCGTTATGTGGCTGAATCCATCGTCCGGCTATTGGACGCCATTGCAATTCTAACCAGATTTTATAACCAGATTCCATTTTGTAGTATTCCGTTCCACCGCCACGAAAGGCCTCTTCTAAATCTTCATTTTCAAACTCTGAACGAAACTGAAAAGTAAAATCTAACTCTTCTAAAATAATTTCATGCGCTTTTCTAAAATCATTGCTTCTTACCAGTAAATCTAAATCTCCCATTGGAGAACAAGCATTCTTTTTAAAAATAGCTTTTGTTATACCAGCATTTTTAAGTGCTACTATTTCTATATCATTTTCTTTTAATTTCGTGCCAACCTCATCTAAAACACGCATTAAAACAGAAACTCGGTGATCAACTTCTTGATATTCTTTATCCCAAAATGAAGCATAATTTAAATCACTAGACTTTAGAATATAAGTAATATGACTAGCAACTTCATCTATTTTTGCATGATAAAAAAGAGATTCTTCATTAACTACATTCCATAACTTATTTAATTGAAGTACTTTCTCATCAATTTCTTTTCCTGATAACGCGAGGTTTAATAGTTTTTTATAATCTTCTGTCATTTTCTATAAATTTAATCATTCGCATAATAGGTGAAGCATTTTACTTATGTGTTTTTCTTTTGTGAAACGCTCATCAAATAACTCAATTGAATATTTGGAATACTTTTTAATTTGATCTCTGTTTAAGTCTTTTAACTTTTCAGCAATATCAGAAGGTGTATTCGGGTCTATATATTGACCATTAAATCCATCAATCAGCATTTCGGGAATGCCTCTGTAATTTGTTGAAAAAATAGCACATCCAAAAGCGATAGCTTCAATTATTGTTATAGGTTGTGCTTCTACGTTATAATAAGTAGGTAACAAAAATATATCAGCTTTGCATAATAAACTATATTTCTTCTCCCCTTGAACCACACCATGATAGGTGATATAATCAGAGAGATCATTTTCTTTAATTAGATTGGAAAATAATTGACGTGCTTCATTAATAGATTTATATGATTTATCTTGAGAAGGATTTAACATAAAGTCACCAGCAAAATGGAAATGAAATTTTGAGAGTATTTCCATTTCTTTCATTAATACTGCACATTTAATAATATCTAAATATCCTTTTGATTCAATTAAATTTGATAAATATAATATAGAAAACACCACATTGTTACCTTTAATTAAAACTTTAGGTCTATCAATAGGTAATCCATTGTTTACATATGAAAATTTATTATCATCTGTTATAAAATAAAAAGTATTTCTGAGTTTTTTACTTAATATTATAATCTTATTCGCTTTATTAACTGTTTTGAATATCGTTCTTTTAAATGAATCAGAACATGAATCATAAAATTGGTCATAATTACCATTATGAGAATGCAAAACAATTTTTTTTTTAAAGAAATATGAAATATTAATTATAACAAAGTCTCGAATAAATCCATTCTTATGGCTAGAAACAATATGATATACAGTGTCTACTTTCTTGAAAAATAATAAATATAGAAGTTCTAGAGTCACTCCTATGTAATCAATCGTTCTGTGAATAACTCCTCTTTTTCCCGATTTTTCTATCGTATTTACCACAAAAAAATCTTTAAATTTAAGGGCATATCCATCAACTAATGTCTTAAATGCTATTGACTGCCCTGAAATAGGTGGTGGATAATTTCCAATAAAAATAACTCTTGACATTATTTTAAAAATTTTTGTGCGTTTTTAATGGTGAACTTTTCACTTAAAGCTCTTGACTTTTCTTTTTTTATTCCTAATGTTTTACTAGTAGTCGTTTTTAAAAAATTGCTCATTTTTACTACATCTCCTGAAGCTATTACTATTCCACAATCATTATTAGAAACTATTTTTTCTATTTCCGAGCCTTTTTCTGAAATGGCAATTATAACCGCTCCTGCAGCTAAAAAATAAAATGTTTTACTAGGAACTGACAAGCCCTCTGCTCCCTCTGCTAAAGAAACTATACCAAAATCTGCAGATGCAAAAGAATATGGTAAAACTTCTGAATCTTGATAAGGTAAGAATGTGACATTTCGAAGTTTTTCTTTGGCTGCATATTGCATCATTAGTTTTTTTTGAACTCCATTTCCAATAAATAAGAAATGAAAATCTTCATTAGTTTCGTGAAATTCTTTAGCTACTTTTAATGGAGTTATTAAATCATGGGTAGCTCCCATATTTCCAGAATATAAAACTATTTTCTTTTCAGATAAATTATATTTTTTAATAAACCAATTATATTCTTTTTTAATAGGTTTTATAAAAGAGGTATCTACCCATGGGTAAATAACATTAATTTTATTTGATTCGACATTCCTAGAAACAACTTTTTTCATTACAGAACTAATAGTGATTATTTCATCTGCATTCCTATAAGATTTTTTACTCATTCTATCCCAATACTTATATATAAATGAAGTTTTTTTGATATATCCAAAATTAGACAACACGTCAGGATAAACATCATAAACCAAAACTTTAAATTTTATTTTTCTTTTTGGAAAAAACGCACTTCCTAAAAAAGGTAGAATGGGAGGATTTGTTACAATTAAAACTTCTTCTCCATATTCTTTCTTTTTAAAGAGAAAATAAAAATAGGTTTGCATATAAAAAAGTAACCATGTTAAAATTCTCAAGTAGCTTTTTTTTCTTTTGTAAGTTGTTTTGTAAACTATTTTAACTTTATCACATAATGAGGCATAAGTAGGTTCAATAACTCCCGTTACCAATATTACTTCATCATAAACTTTAGCATACTCATTTGCTATGTCAATAAACAAAGGTCCTGTAACTTGATTTAATAAAGTAATTTTTTTATTCATTTAAATAATCTTGTATTGCGTCACAAATTTCTTTTGTTTTTAATCCTGAAATATAAAAATTCTCAGAATATTCTTCATTAACACTATAACGTAACTCTTCAATAAATAATAATATTATCATGTCATTAGTCACTTCAACATTTAAAAAAGACGAAATTTTATTCTTAAAAACCTCAATAGATTTTTTTAATTGGACACCTGATCTCACACCCCCAATTAATGTATAAATATCATATAGATAATAACGTTTATTAGCTGACTCCCAATCTATAACTTTAAAATTATTTTCTTTTACTAAAATATTAGCCATTTGAAAATCTCCATGACTCCAAGAAATGGGGATATGATCAATAGATAGCTCTCTAAATAATAAATCAAATACTGCAATAATTTTATTTTTTGTTAAAACTGTTTTTTGTAAAATGTTACTACTAGTTATAGTATTAATTTCACTGTTTATGATATTTTTATACTCTTTAGTAGTACAGATTTTTTTAGTTAAAAATAACAATTGATCTAGATGAGAGTTAATTGCTTTACTCTGCCAATAATATATTTCTTTCTTGTTCGCCAGTCTATTTAGTGGTATTCCATTAAAATACTCTTCCTTAAGCCAATTTTGTCCCTTTTCATATATTATAGGAGCATACGTTAAAAATTGATTTGTTCTTACAGTTATATCATTCTCTATATAATTACTCCTTTCATTTTTCTTTAGCAACAAAAGACTATAACCTAAATCTTTAGAAAACAGTCTTAACCTATGATTACCACCTAAAATTAAATAATTTTGAAAAGAAATATTCATTTTAATAATCTTGTGACTAAAAAAAGATCTAAATATTATAGAAGTTGCTAGCCTTACATAAAAAGCTTGAGGAATTTTAGTCCAAAAATTTAGAGATGACGAATACTCATTAATTAATGTTTGAAAAGATGATTTATCAAGATCTTTAGTTGCTATAAAATTTAAATATTTATTTACTACATACATTCTTGAACTAATTTCATCATTAGGGAAATTATGACTTCTTAATGTATCGTATAAAATTTTATAAAAATTTTCTCTTTTTTCTAATAATGATATTCTCATTTATTTATTTCCTCCAAAATTATTCTATTTACAGAATCTATGCTCTTTGATCCATCTACTTGAACAGCTGATGAATTATTTGAAATAAATTTAAGATACTGATTTAATCGCTTTCTAAGCACTTCAATAGAGTCAGGGAAGGGTTCATTTTTAAGTTTAGATCTTTTTGTGGACTCTTCAATTGATATTGTTATAACAAAATGTTTTTGAGGTTTTAAAGCTACTATCTTTAAAAGTTTCCAGATTAACCATTTATCAACTTTTTCCTGAGGAAAATTTAATTTAAAATCTATTGAGGTATCAAAAATGTAACGGTCACAAATTACTTTTACTCCAAAAAGTTCTTTAATTCTGATATATACACCATAGAAATATATTAAATCTAAAATAGATAAAAAAAGCCATGTTTTCCTTATTAAAGTGTTTGAAAATTTTTTTTTTTGATTAATGATTGCTGGATTATCACATTCTTCTAATTTTCTCTTTTTCTTTATAAACAAACTTTTTAGTAATATCATACCTGGGGAATATCCACCTCTACTCCAAAATATTAAACTAGTTATACCTTTTTTAGTATAAACAGCTTTCAATAAATTTATCTGCGTAGACTTACCAGCTCCGTCTAAACCTGAAAATACTATCATTTATTTTGATTTATTTTGATTTATTTTATTTGTTGTAGGACTTAAACCCAAAGAAAATGCAAAGGCAATTATTAACCAAAAAGAAGTTGTAGTTATATTAGTATGAGATATTCCAAAAATTAAAAAACTTAAAACTGGAATATAAATAAATTGTTCTCTTTTATTTATTCTGAGTTTTATGAATTTTTTAATTATAGGTTTAAAGAAGACTAGAAGGCATATAACTCCGATGAAACCCCCTGCTCTAAAAAGATATGTAATGTTACTATGAACATCTTTAAAATCCTTTAATAATTCAGAATATGGAGGGCTAAATCCATAACCTATTGGGTTAACAAGTAAGCTCTTTAATGTTTGAATAAAAGATAAGTATCTAAGTCCATCATTATCACTAGATATATCAAACTTGCCAAACCTACTAAATATTGCTTCGAATAAAGCAGAATTAAAATTAACTCCTATTAAAAAAACTAATATTATGCCTGCTAAAAATTTTAAGCTTTTAAAATCTCGGTTTATGAATAAATAAAAAATCAAAGTTAAAAAAATTGAAATAAAGAGCGATCTAGAGTGGCATATAATAGCAGCATAATAAATCATTATTAATGCTATAATATTAAAAAATGATTTGATACTAAAATAGTTTTTTTCACTAGCTAAATATATAACTGGTAATAAAACCACTAAAGACAAATGGTTGGCAAAATGTGATCTACTATTAAAAGGGCCTGTCAAATCATAAATCCAACCAATATTTTGATCGTAACTATCAAAAATAGAATTATTCATCCCTGCAATATTTATTATGTTATGATAATCTAAGATTGAGATTAATATCATTGTACAGGATGAATAGAAAAGTGTTTTTACAAAATTAGATATTTGAGTTAGCGGAAGGTCTAAACCTAAAATAATGAAAATTAATAAAAAATAAGTAATAAAACTTACAATCGTAAAAGAAGAATCAAATTGGCCAGAAATTAGAGTTCCTAGTGTACACAATACAATAAATATAATGAGATATTGTATTTTATTATACAATCTCAAACCGCGAGTGAAATTGCCATTTAGTATACCGATGATAACAATCAATATCATTAAAAATGTTGATATACCACGATTAGTTTCTATATTAAATAAGTTTAGTTCAAACCACGTTCCCCACGGATAAATGAGCAAGAATAGTGCTATTAAAACTTTTATTATTCTATTGGCATTCATTTAATCGAGTTTTTTTAAGTTATACCAGTCTCCTTTCATAAATTTAGGAAGATATCCTGCATGAAAAACAAAAACGGCCAACACAGCGATAGCTCTCAGCCCATCAATATCTTGCCTATAACCTTCTTTTTTAATTAGATAATCTTCAGAAATCATTTAAAATATTTTTTCTTTATTTGGAGTCAAAAGTAAGTGATAATAAGTGATCGACTCCAAATGAATGTTAATTAAAACTGTTTCACAACTTGATACGTGTGATCCTTATTTTTCTCAAACTCCTTGTATTGGGATGCCATCATCCATAAGCCCGACTGCGAATAAGACTCCCTCAGATTTTCATTTTCGATAAGCTCTTTAATACTGTCCGACAATCCTTTTGCATCTCTAAGGTCTACTTTTGTACAGTCTTTTTTGTGTTCAAGAATATCTTTATAAGCTCTTAAATCTGTCAATATCATCGGCAAGCCAAATGTCATAGCCTCATAAACTACTCTAGGAAACCCTTCGTGATGTGAAGGGAAGACCAACATATCAGATGTTTTGAATAATTCTTTCAACCTGTTTTTATCAGATATTGGTCCAAGAATATTCACTGAAGTCTCCATGTCTTTTTCAACTAGCTTTTCTTGAGCACTCTCAAACCACTCCTTTTCTCCTCCCCCAACAATATCTAGGCTAAACTCTACTCCATTATTTCTCAATATGCTGGCAGCCTCTAATAATTCCTCTATTCCTTTTTCAACAGACAGTCTTCCTACAAAAAGCAATTTAGGTTTCCCCAAAACTGATGTTGATTTTTCAAGGTATAGGTCCTCCTTGGAAGTATTCATCATGGGTATTACTGGCTCAACATTTGAATTGAATTCTCGACATAATTTCGTGACATAGTTCCCGGTGGTAATAACAAACTTTGCTCTCCTTAGCGCCCTTTCGTATAATTTTTTCTCTCGATTTCTAGTAAAATCACCACGTACATACAAACCAAATTCTTTTCTAAAGAGGATTAAGAAAATTAAATAAACCGTGGTAATATTTCCTGGTACAAACAAATAAAACTTCTTGTTCTTCAGTACCGTAAAAAAAGCAATAAAGACGGTGAAGAAATAAATAATTATTTTCCTAAACGTTGAATAGTAACTTGAAAATACATTATGTTTGATACAACTAATATGTTCTGCTTCCTGAACATTCCATCCAAAGAATTCTTTTTCACTCTCTCTAATGATAGCCGCAATAGCTACCTGATAATCATATGATTCAAAATTTTGGTAAAAATCTTTTTGTGACTTTAGGACGTTGTATGTATTTCCTTTCCAAGTGACTTCGGAATTGGGTACAATGATTATTCTTTTCTTCATGCAGCTTATTGATTATTGTACCATGCTTGAAAAGAAATCAAGTGCCACATTAAAGCTCCCGATACATTTCCTCCTTTATTGTGCAAATCAAACAAAGACCTTACCTTACTCGCATCAAATATTCCTTGTTGCTTCAAGCTATTTTCATTTAGTAAATCTCCTGCCCAATCTCTATATTGATTCTTTATCCAATCCGAAATTGGCACCATAAAACCTGCTTTAGGTCTTTCCATAACAGACTTTGGAACATACTGATAAAGAATTTGTCTCAATATCCATTTTGGCTGTCCATTTCTTATTTTAAGATCTAAGGGTAGTCCTGCTGCATATTCTATTAAGTGATAATCTAAAAACGGATTTCTCACTTCCAAACTACTGGCCATACTAGCTCTATCTACTTTTACCAATATATCATCAAGTACAAAAGTTCTCAAGTCTAAATACATCATCTCTTCTTGAAAAGAGTCTAAGTTTATCAAAATATCTGGGTCACTAAAGAAAGATTTTGATACTGTTTTATCGATTAATAAATTTGATGGATTGTTTAATTCAGACAGTGACTCTAAGTAAAACTGATATCTACTATCCGCTTTCAAAATCTTGCTTAACCTAGTCATTTTTTTTCCTTTAGAGGAAGAAAAAGGTAATGAAGTTTTATCTAAAATATAATCAGTACAACCAGGAATGAACTTAGGATATTTTTTAATCTTATTCCACCTTTTGGGGAAGTTAACGTATCTATTATAACCACCAAATAGCTCGTCTCCTGCATCACCAGACAAACATACAGTAACCTTTTCTCTGGCCATTTTTGACACCAAATATGTTGGTATTTGAGAAGGATCAGCAAATGGTTCATCAAAATACTCTGACATTTTAGGAATAATGTCCATGGCATCTTTAGAGTTTAAATAGAACTCTGTATGATTGGTTCCTAAAATTTTGGCGACTTGTTTTGCATATTGCGCCTCGTTAAAATCATCTTCATTGAAGCCTATAGAAAATGTATTGATTTTGGTAGGACTATTTTTTTGCATAAGGGCCGCAATCAAGGAAGAATCATATCCTCCCGATAAAAATGCTCCTAGTGGTACATCTGAAATTGTTCTTCTCTGAATGGCATCTGTCAGAATCTTCTCCACGTTTCTTTGATTTTCTCTTAAATCAAATTTTATGTTTTTACCTTGTTCGTATACTTTTTTAATAGACCAATATTCTATTGGCTTTTTAAGTTTTTTTTTCTTGACATCTTCTTTAGTTATTTCTAAATAGGTAGAAGGAATTAGTTTTTGAATACCCTTATATATTGAATACGGTGTGGGTATGTATCCAGTTCTTAAATATACATCCAATCCATCTGTGCTAATTTCTCCTTTCCATGAACGATGTTGTTTTAATGATTTCAATTCAGAGCCAAAAACAAAATCGTCACCCACAAAACCATAATACAAAGGTTTCTGTCCTAGTCTATCTCTTCCTAATGTTAACTTTTCTTTTGTCTTATCCCATAGAGCGAATGCATACATGCCATTGCATTGCTTCAATGTTTTTTCAACACCCCATTTTGAGAATGCATATAAAATAACTTCCGTGTCAGAAGTTCCTCTCCATTCAACCTTTCCAAACTCAGTTTCTATCTTCTTCTGAATATCTTGGTAATTGTAGATTTCTCCATTGTAAACAAAGACATATCTACCACAATGTGACACCATGGGTTGAGCTCCTGTTTCAGAAAGATCAATAATTGAGAGTCTAACATGTCCAAGTCCGATATGACTATCTTGATCATACCAAGAACCTTGAGCGTCGGGACCTCGATGTATAATTGAAGAAGTCATTTTCTTCAGTGTATTTTCGTAAAACCCCTTTTCACCATTTTGGAAATTGAAAAAACCTGTTATTCCACACATTCTAGTATTGCCTTATTTTTTTTAATCTATTGCTATTTTCTTCTTCGCATAAGTGCATCCATAATAGTCAAATTTTCATCAAAATTTAACGTATGAGTAGCTTTTACATTCTTTTCCCAATTAGGAAAAACGTTGCTTACAACCTCTTCTTTATAACTCTCTTTGTTCAAAGTTACTATTTTGTTCATGTTCATCGCGTGACCATATTGCTTTGCATTGTTCTGAGAGGGTCTATACAATTCTCCATTATACTCAAATATTTTACCAGCTGATCTTGAATACCTAACATCTGAAATTACTGGATTTTGAGGGTGAGGTTCCCACTGTTCTGAAACCAATTCTTTGCTAGAAAACAAAAAAAGTTCATCTACTGTAGAAACTCCTTGATGATCTCGCATATTCACAAACATCCAATATTGATTGTCCTTTTTTAGTATTGTGGCATCTACAGCCTGTATATCTTTCATTAAGACTTTTTCAAGTTCCCACTTATTAGGAAATTCAATACATTTATAAAGTTCTATCGTATTATTACCTCTAGTTTCGGGTATCATATAAAATGCACCTCCTTCTTTGAAAACGAAGGGGTAAGATAAATGATAATCTTTCTTCAAAATTATTTCGGGCTCCGTGTAATTTCCTTTTTTATCGATTTTGAGAACTGATAAATGTCCTTTTTTAGTTTTATATAAATACTCTTCAAAAAATATGTAATATTCACCATCTTCCTTAATTACAAATGGGTCTGCCCAAAATTTATCCTTAGGTGGTATTATTTTTTTGAACTGATAGATAGTTTTTGATGGGCCTCCTTTTTTATTAAATTTATAAAGTAAGATCCATTGATCATAATAAAAAAGATTGACAACCTTATTTTTTGCTATTGACAAATAACGTTGAACTAATATCCATATCAACTCTGTACGTTTAGGGTATTTGTATAACCTATTAAAATAAAATTTGAGTTCTTTATTATCTTTATACACTTTTTGAAAAAAAGCTTCATTTCCTAGCATGTGTAATTCTTTAAGCTTTCTAGGTAATAAAGAAACACCTTTCCAGTAATAACCGTTCTTATTTTTTTTCCAAGAGTTGGTGTTGGTTGCAGAGTGAGATTTATACAGGATTTTTCCATCATCCAAATCTTCGGTTAGAATTTGCAATATCATTCCTGTCGTATCCCATTTTTCAAGAAATTCCCACATTCCTGGAGGTCTGCCTCTATTAACATCATTATCTCCGTGATGATATGACCAAACTCCACTTTTTGCAATTTTTAAAATATCTCCTTTCAAAATACGAAACCCTAAACGAATGAATACATCAATATTGTATTTTTTAATTTTCTCAATATCGTCACTACAAATACGATCAATGAATTTTGTTTGTTCTGGTACTACCTTGATAATTGTAGCTTCATTACAAAGTTTATCAATACTTTTTTTCACAAATGCATCAGGTGACACTTTGACTAATTTGTTTTCAATCATAGAAAACATTAAGAACAACAAGTGTTTAAAATGTATTTTTATTTTTTGGAAAAGAGAATGTTTTGGTGCTTCTACATTATTCTCTATAATTAAATCTATTTGCGCATAGCTAGACTTTCTAATCCGTTCTAGCATTACATATTCCCAAGCTGATACATAATTACTATTCACTAATAAACCTATTTTCAATTTTTGCTTCATGCAATTAACACTTTAAATATGCAATGATCTTATCCTTATACTTTGGTTTTATATAATTGATGTTATTAATAATCTTTACTAAAAACATTAAGTTTTCTCTTCCAAAAATAGTTCTGTTAATTCTCAAAATGACAAAAATAATCACTAAATCCATCATGAAATTAACGATCAATACTAGAAGGGCTCCTGTGATATATTCAGAAAGAAAATGAATAACCAGCCAATTTTTGGCTCCTAAAATCACCATTAACTTGATACCTGGAATGAGTGTTTTTAAGAAGGATCCCCAACTTGTTTGCATAAGGTTTATACTTAGCTGAACCATTAATATTGCATGTATGATTCCTGCCAGAACTATCATCCAACTTACCACATGAATTCCGTATGGTAAACCAATAATAATTCCCGTAACAGTTAACACTAAAAATGCAAACTTAATAAAACTTGACTTATACAAAGCATTTTTAGCTCTTACTAGTGTGTCTGAAAACCTAGAAAAGATTTGAAAGAATATTAAGAATGCTAGTATTTGAAGTATGGTCTTAGCCTCCAACCATTGTTTTCCGAGAATCACCAAAATAACTTCTTCAGAAAAGAAGTATATCGTAAGGCTTATATACCCGATGAATAACACCATAAGGCTAATCAACCTAAAGAAAATAAACTGAACTTTTTCTATATCCGATTGCACTCTGGATAAGGTTGAGAACAAGACTCCATCAAGCGTATTTCCTACGTAGACGCGTGGCATGATAGCGATGTATAAAGATCTTTCGTAAAGCCCTAAGAGTTCGGTACTCATTACCTTACCAATAATCAGTTTATCTACTTGATTTGAAAGTTGGTTAAACAATCGGAGTAAGGTTAATCCGACTCCAAATCTAAAAATCTCTTTGGCGGCAGTAATATCAAGAATGAACTTTAATGAATGAGGCTTCAAAGCAAAAGCTATGATCACAGATAAGATATTCATAATGATATTAATACTAATTAACGCCCATATCTCATAGCCATACAAGGCCATAATAATTCCAATGATGTTTCCTAAAAAATTGGAAAGAAAAACTACAAAAAACAACTTTTTAAATTCCAAATCCCTCATGATAAGAGATTTAGACACAATTCCTAAACTTAAGATAATTAAGTTCAAACCTATGGCAAGAACTACGGAAGTCTCAAATTTATTTTCATAAAAGGATACGATAAAAGGAGTAGCTAACGCAATAATACCGTAGAGCAAAATACCTGTGACTAAAGAGGAAAAAAAGGCAAAACTAATGTGAGCTGGTTCGTTTTTCTTTCTTTGAATCAAAGCAGCTCCAAAACCAAACTCTGTAAACATTTGCAATAAGGCAATCAACACGTTTACAATGGCAAATATTCCAAATGCTTCCTTGGAGATAACACGAGACTTGATCATCAAAAAAACGATGGTCGTAATGGCCTGACAACTCAGGGTTAACACCTGCCAATTCAAACTACTAACTGCTTTTTTTGCTAAACTCATTGAATAGAATTCAAATTGATTATTAGAGTCCGAATGTTTCTGGATTCTTTCTTACAAAAGCTCCATCATCCAGAATGAAATCCCAATTTCTATTAGGCACTTTCCATGTTGACCCAAAGTGTAATTCTAAAACACCAATAATATCCTCAGGAGCTTTGATCTCTGTATTATCTAGATACTTGGGTATTCCAATTAATTCTTTACTTTCTACCCATGTAATATGATCATAAGCAAATGGGTATTTACTGGTGTCTTTATTGTTCGCACAACCTATCAAATAATTATGGATTATTTTTCTGATGATCTTGCTAAAAATATTACTTGATTTTCTGTTAACGAACTGCGGACTATACCACACATTATCTTCTTTGTTTTCAAAGTAAATTTGAAAATCAATTATTCGATCTCTCTCTTTATGAACTAATTTGAAAATATAATCGTTGGATTTATATGACCATGTCTCTTTGAAAGAATATCCGATACCCTCAAAATCAGGAAGTAAGCTCAACACGTTTTCTTTTTCTGTGTATGGAATAGAAATATCTATATCTATGTCTCCTGAAAGAAGCTTCCCTTCTCTAACAATTCCTAATAATGTTCCAGAATCAATCCAGTAAAAAACATCGTGTTTGTTAAGTATTTCTGTAATCTCTAACAGCTGTTCGTCTAAATTCATTTCAAAAAACTATAAAATTCTAAATCGGTTGGAGCGTCTACTTCCATCCATCCATTGTTAATATAAACAGGGGTTAAAGGGGATAAATTATCAGCAATCATTTGCAAAAAGCTTGTCATGAACATATTCTCATAGTTTTTCCCTTCGTAGGTAGATTCTTTATCTAAGTTTTTGTAGAATTCTTTGAAACGATTTAACATGGACTCTTTGATTTTGATCAAACCGATATATTGACCTTCAATCTCATCGTAAGAACTTGGTTTTTTACCCAACTCTTTAATATTTCCATTCTCATCAATCTTCAATGTTTCAGCATCTTCCAATGGATTTTCCATACGAGCAGACCAATACTTCTTCCAATCTTTATCTACTACAACTGAAATATCGGAATCATTCTGAATTATCTTCTTCAAAACGTAGTCGTTAAAAACGATATCTCCATATGCAATTAGTAAGTCGTCACCTTGCATCGCATCTTCTGCACAAAATAGTGTAGACACCATATTAGTGGATGCATATTTTGGATTGAAGTGTTTTGTGATTCCTTCAAAATCTATTTTTTCTTGAAGATAACCTGTAGCAATGTGAATATCACCGATCCCATTTCTTCTGAGCGTTTCTATCTGATGTTGGATCAATGGTTTCCCTAATAACTTAACCATACATTTTGGTTTGTTATCAGTTAATGGTCTTAATCTTGTTCCTTGTCCTGCTGCTAGTATAATTACTTTCATCAACCTTATTTATTAAAGAAGTTTAGAATTAATTCTTTGTCTTGTATTATTGATTGGCGCTCTGGGTGCCATTGTATTCCAATGATCTTATAACTTTCATGAACGAATGCTTCAATTGCTCCATCTTCTGTATGGGCTATTGATATGAGATTTTTAGCTAAGTTTTCCTTGAAAATAGCCTGATTGTGATACGAGTTGGTATCCAAACCACTTAATAGTGCCTTGTCAGAAATCAATTTGTGATTTTTAGCAACGTGATTCTTCACATCGTGGAAGATCGATCCTCCAAAATACACGTTCACATAATGAAACCCTCTACAAACTCCCAACAAATGAATTCCTTTCTCTTTTGCTATTTCTACAAGTTGTTGTTCTCTTGTATCTCTCTCTTGATAAACGCTTTCAAGTTCTTCTTTACCTCCGTAAAGCTTTGGATTTACATTGTTTCCTCCCGTTAAAACAATTCCATCAACATTAAGTTCTTCAATGTAATCTTTTACATGGTTTGTATTGTTCGGTATTGGAATAACAAGGAATCCTATACTTTCAAAAAAGTCGATATACTCATATGCCAAAGAGTTTCTCTTCTCAAAATAATTTGAGGCCTCGGTTACTCGCATAGATAAAGCTAACTTTTTCATCTATTGTAAAACGAATATTTTTTTATTCAAACAATCAATTCTCACTTTACTCGCTCCCAACAAGCTTTCAAATATGACATCTCCACATCCAATAGCCGCTGGTAATCCAAACTCTGCACATCGAATTGCCATATGAGAGGCTACTCCTCCATATTTTGTGATCAATCCTTTGATAGAATGACTAAAGATCCAGTCAAAACCTGGGTCTGCATTTTCAATCAATACAATCTTGTTGTCAATATCTACTGTTTGATTTTCTAGAACTATAATTTCCGATTCAAGAACTAACTGAGTCACAAAGTTGGGTTCAGATTCTTCTTGGAAGAAGAAATCAACATCTTGAGCTTTTGTGATCAAAGCCGGTAACTTGATACTGGAAGTGATCAAGTGTTTCTTTTTATTATACTCGATCTCATGGAATAGTTCATTCACTATTTTCGATGAGATTGAACCATCTGCTGCTTTGACGATTGAGTTATAATTGATAAAGGCTACATCTTCTCTAAGAATTCCGTATTCATCGCCAAAATCAACAATCAATTCCAATGCTTTACTCAAGTTCTTTGAGAACTCGAACTTCGCTTTTTCTCTTGCTTCAGTTGCTCTTTTGGCAAAGTCTAGGAGTGTATTGACGTCAAAATCCAATTGATGCTTTTCTATCTGCTGCTGAGTTTGATCTAGTGTAAATTGTTCAAACTCAAACTCATCATCTTCATGATGAGGAATCGGATTGCTCAGGTCTAAATAATTCTTAAAATTATCTGAATAGACTCTAGAGTTTACATCATAAGTTCCAGGTCTTAAGTGACCATATTTCTCCAAGAATGTCTCTTTTTCAATTGCTTGATGCGTTAGATCATTTAAATCCTTCACAAATTCTTTAGCAACCGTATTTACAGATTTGAAGAAGCTATCATATTCTTCTTTCGAAATGATTCCAATTCGCATCAACGACTTTAATAAGATAGATGCGAAGAATCCAAATCGAGCCATGATAGAGAAAGAATATGTTCCGAACTCTTTACAGTCTTCTATTAACTTGACGATTTTATTTTCTATTGGAAGATCAGAGTTTAATATTTCGTTTCTCTTTTCTGTTAATAAAAGCGTCCTATTGATCTCTTCTTCGATCTTTATAGACACTTCATTCACTGTATCTGAGGTTAACTTTCTGAATGATATTTTAATTTCTTCTATTTCCTCTTTGGTGAAGCCAGCTTCAAACAACTCTTCCATTCTTTGATCAAAAGAGAAATCATAGCTCGTAATACAAACATCAAATTCTACTTTGTCATGGAAGTGAGGATTCTTGATCAGCTTGTCAATGTAAAAGTCGAGTAATTTATCAGCAGTCTTTTCTGAGATTGTATCTGGTGTGAATGTATTAAAACTCATTCTCACATCAACATAAGGTTTGCCACTAAAAGAATACAATCCAGGATGGTGATTGATTTTTCTGTATCCCATCTTGGCTCTACTCAAAGGCCAAATCTTATCTGTGATAATCTCTTTGTAAAGATCGAATGCCAATGGGTGAGGATTAATTCCTACAATCTCTGCTGGATTCCAATCTGGCATGACACCATAGACAGTCGTTTTTCCAGCTAATTTTGGAATTCTTGTTTGTTGTCTCTCAATGAATCTCTTGATCGAATCCAACTCTAGCTTCACATCTGTGTTAAATACTTTTAAAGCATTTTTATGCGCCGCAATGGGTCTTACTTGTAGAATGAAGACTTTGTCATCGGCAATGGCAAACTCAATATCTAAAGAATCATGACCTGTAATTCGTTCAATCTCTTTTACTGCTGCGATGATTTTTTTTAAATCTTCATCTTCTGGAAGTGTCGTCGAGTTTTTCGAGAAAATAAATGTTTTACTTCCATCTGTATCTGCTCCTGAGGTAATGGTATCTGTTTTACCGCTTACGTCATAGTTGATGGTATAGTAAGGAGCACTCGTTTCAAGGTCTTTGGTAAAGAGCACTCCACTCATTTTAACTCCCCCTAATTGAGGTTGAATTAAAATTTGGTTATTAAGGTCTTGCTCTTGATTTCCTTTTAAATAACTGTCAGCTACCTCTTTGATGGCTTTCTTTATCGCATCTTTAGACTTGATATCAACATTTAAGATACTTTCATAGTTTCCTGCCATAGAACTCGTATGTGTATCTTCGTTCAAAGCCGAGCTTCGCACCACCAGTTTATTCGCTGAAAAGTAAGATTGGATATTTTTAATAACCGTATTGATATCGTCCTCTACTTCTCGAACTGTGCATTTAATTTGTGATAATATCTTAGAGCAAGATAATTTATTCTGAAGTCTTAGAAGTGTATCTGCTTTTGTTCCAAACTTGAACTGAATCAAATCCGCAGGCGAATCCATTTCTGCCCAATCTCCTTCTAGATCGATAAACTCATATGAAAATTTATTGACAAGTAAAGTGATCAAGTCACTAATTGAGTTTGATTCAATATCTAGGTTCTTACCGATTATTTTCTCTAACTTCTTTACAATAGACCTACTGAAATAAAAGACTCCAACAGATTCCCCAAAAATAACCTCATCTCCTTGCACATCTCCCTTGGCTACTCTTATTTTCTTCGTTGACTGTGATTGGAATACTTTTTCTGCTTCATGTAAAAACTCGCTCCCTCTTCCTTCGTATCTGTTTTTCCATTTAGAGTCTATGGTGATAGCCAAGTTAGAAGTTACATCCGATAACTTTTCCAGAACACTCTTTTTATAAACGACGTCCGTGTAACTTATGATTAGGTCTTCATTGAATACAGTTTTACTTGCGTAGAAAGATGCCAGGCTTTTAGTATTATCCCAGTTTTTACTGTAAAAAAACTTTAATTCTGGGTATTGTTCTAAAAGTTTCAATATTCCAAAACCACCGACTATATATATGTCATCACCACCGACTTCAAATACATTATCTAATAGAACATCTAGTATTAGTTTATTGTCATTGAATGGAGATAAACAAACAGGAGTGTCATCTTTTAATTGTCCTGATGATTTTCCAGCAGCCAAAAATATATATTTCATTTTTTTAAAGTGATTTGTCTATGTTTTTTGGATTAAGAAAATTCTTAATATCATAAACTACAGCAATTGGTTTCGATATTTTTTTTAAATCTAATTTTAAAAACTCATTATGTGATACTGTTAAAACAACCGCATCAAACTTTTCATTGGGTATATATTTTAAAGATTTTAAACCATATTCATACATTACTTCATCTTCATCTGCCCAAGGATCATGAATTGTGATATTGATCCCATAATCATTCAATGCAGTTATAAGATCGACTGCTTTGGTATTTCTCACGTCTGGACAATTTTCTTTAAAAGTTATTCCTAGAATTAAAACTTTAGATCCATTCACAGGAATATTTTTTTTAATCATACATTTAATAATCTCAGAAGCCACATAATCTCCCATTCCATCATTTAATCGTCGCCCTGCTAAAATAATTTCAGGATGATACCCATGCTCTTGAGCCTTTTGAGCCAAATAGTAAGGATCAACTCCTATACAATGTCCTCCTACTAGACCTGGTTTAAATGGCAGGAAATTCCATTTAGTTGCTGCTGCTGCTATTACATCATGTGTATTAATATCCAGAAGATTAAATATTTTAGCTAATTCATTAACAAATGCAATATTTATATCTCTTTGAGAATTCTCAATTACTTTAGAGGCTTCAGCCACTTTTATTGTTGGTGCCAAATGAGTACCCGCTGTAATTACTGATTTATACAATTCATTTACCTTTTCTCCAACTTCAGGCGTTGATCCTGAAGTTACTTTTAATATCTTTTCTACGGTATGCTCTTTATCTCCTGGATTGATTCTCTCTGGAGAATAACCCGCATAAAAATCTTCATTAAATTTCAATCCTGAAACTTTTTCTAAAACTGGAACACAATCTTCTTCTGTAGCTCCTGGATAGACCGTAGATTCATAAATTACGATATCTCCTTTTTTTAATACTGCCCCAACTGTTTCACTTGCTTTTACAAGTGGTGTT